>JAEIGA010000295.1_pt1 | contig 72142 bp, 80 predicted proteins | sample 9270691 | NCBI WGS metagenome assembly JAEIGA01 (sample SAMN17057246, study PRJNA624740) | gut metagenome | biome: biome; isolation source: fecal sample | host: Bos grunniens | place: China: Xizang | collected 2019 | reverse complement strand
AGGTACAGTTTATACATTTGGTACAGGTGGTAATACATTTACATCTGCAAGTGGTAATACTTCTATGACATTACCAGCAGGCACTTATGATTTAGAAGTTTGGGGTGCTCAAGGTGGAGCAGGTTACACAAGTACTTCATATACTACTTCAGGTGGTAAAGGTGGTTACTCTAAAGGTACAATTACATTAACACAGGATACACCAATTTATATATATGTAGGTGGACAAGGAACTTCAGGAACAAGTACAGGAACATATGGTGGTGGTTTTAATGGTGGTGGAAGTTCTTATTATCAAGCAGGTAGTGGTGGTGGTGCTAGTGATATTAGAATAGGTAGTAATAGTTTATATAGTCGTGTTATTGTCGCAGGTGGTGGTGGTGGTTCACAAAGATATAGTAGTTATACAGCAGGTGTAGGTGGTTATGGTGGTGGTACTTCAGGTGGAACAGGAACAGGTGGTGGAAATTGGGGTACAGGTTATTATAGTTATGGTGGTAGTCAAACAGCAGGTGGTACAGGTACATATTGGAGTAGTGTAGGTACTTTTGGCACAGGCGCTAATTACCCAAATACCAATGGTTATATGGGTGGTGGTGGTGGTGGTTGGTATGGCGGTGCTGGCTCAACATATTATGGTTATGGTGCAGGCGGTGGTAGTGGTTATGTTTATACTGCTTCTACTGCTAGTTATTATCCACAAGGTTGCACATTAAATAGTAGTTATTATTTAACAGATGCAGAAACTAAAGCAGGTAATACTTCATTCCCAACAACCGCAGGGACAAGTAATGAGACAGGTCATAGTGGAAATGGTTTTGTTAAGATTACTTCAAAAGGTCATAAACATACAGAAAATTGTTATGGTCAGAATTATAGTTGTGGAAAGGTTGAGAGTGGAACACTTGTAGGTGAATATTCTTTAACAAGTACAACAGTAACAGTTCCATTATCAGCAGGTACTTATAAATTAGAAGTTTGGGGTGCAGAGGGTGGTAATGGCACATACACATCAGGGTATACTGCTCTTGGTGGTAAAGGTGGTTATTCAGTTGGTTATTTAACATTAGATAGTGCGAATACTGCTTATGTAACAGTAGGTGGTAAAGGAAGTTCAGGAACATCTAGTGCATATTATTCAGGTGGATATAATGGTGGTGGTCAAGGTTATTATTATTCAGGTGGTGGTGGTGGTGCTACTGACATCAGATTAGGTGGTACAGCATTAAGTAATAGAATTATTGTTGCAGGTGGTGGTGGTGGTGGTTCTGCATATAGTTCATATATCGCTAATGGTGGTTATGGCGGTGGTACTATAGGTGGTAATGGTTACGGTAGTGGTAATTGGACTTCTACATATACTTGCACAGGTGGTACTCAATCAGCAGGTGGTCAAGGTAATGGTGGTAATTATCCAGGTAGTTCAGGTACAGGTGGTTCAACAGGTTATACATACGCAGGTGGTGGTGGTGGTGGTTACTATGGTGGTGCAGGTGGTACTTATAATGGTTATTCAGGTGCAGGTGGTAGTGGTTATGTAAGTTCAACATTAAAAGATGCACAAACATTGAACGGAAATTCATTAATTCCTACAATTAGTAATTATAACTATAATAATTATTATTATGGTTATGGTAATACAGTTGCAACAGAAGTAGGACATAGTGGAAATGGTTATGCAAGAATTTACAAAATAGACCATCATCACGATAATACTTGTTATGCTTATGGATATGGCAATAGTTGTAATATTGCAACAGGTGCTTCAGAAGTAGTTGGTGAATATAGTTATACTGGTTCTGCTGTTCCTGTTACTTTGCCTGCTGGTGAATATAAGTTAGAAGTTTGGGGTGCTCAAGGTGGCTTGGAATCTAATTATAATTCAGAGACAGGTGGTAAAGGTGGATATTCTGTAGGAACAATACACTTATCTTCTAGAACACAAGCATTTGTTTATGTTGGTGGAAAAGGAGGAACAAGTGGTGTTATAAATAGTTCAGATAAGAGTACAGGTGGTTGGAATGGTGGTGGTAGTGGTTGTGCTACTGGTTCAGGTGGTGGTGGTGGAACTGATATTCGTATAGGAACAGATAGTTTATATAGTCGTGTCATAGTTGCAGGTGGTGGTAGTGGTAGTTATGTACAGAGGTCATCAGTTGGTGGTGGTACTACAGGTGGTTCATATAATGCAAATTATGGTGGTACACAAACAGGAGTAGGCACAGCAGGTAGTTATAAAGGTGGTTTTGGTTACGGTGGAAATGCTACTATTGGTAGTTCTATGGATTCCAGCGGTGGTGGTGGTGGTTGGTATGGAGGTAATTCTAATAATGAGGCGCCAGGTGGTGGTGGTAGTGGTTATGTATATACTGCTTCAACTGCTAGTTATTATCCATCAGGTTGTACTTTGAATAGTAATTATTACTTAACAGATGCAAGTACTACTGCTGGAGATGTTTCATTTACAAGTCCAACAGGTACATCAGAAATAGGACATACAGGTAGTGGTTATGCACGTATCACAAGATTAAGTCATACTCATACATCAGAATGTGGTGGAAGTGGTTATATTTGTGGTAAGACTGAAAGTGTAGGTGGAGACCCAATAAACTTTGATTATACAGGTGCAGTTCAGACACGCACATTATCAGCAGGTAAGTATAAATTAGAGGTTTGGGGTGCTCAAGGTGGTAATACAGGTGGTTTAGGTGGATATTCAGTAGGTGAATTGAATTTGACAAGTTCTACAAATGTATATGTTTATGTTGGACAAGAAGGTACTAATAATGCAGCACTTACAAATTCAAGATTAGGTAGTGCAGCATTTAATGGTGGTGGTAAAGGTTCTGATTCAACAGGTAGCTATACAGCACCTTCAGGTGGTGGTGGTACTGATATTCGTATAGGTCAAGATAGTTTATATGCTCGTATTATAGTAGCAGGTGGTGGTGGTGGTAGAGGTAATTGTGGAACAAATTTAATGTATAATGGTGGTTATGGTGGTGGTACTGCTGGTGGCTCAGCAGAAGTAAGTAGTTATGGTGCAGGTGCAGGTGCAACTCAGACAAGTCCAGGAGTGGGTGATTATGCTGATGGAGTATCAGGAAATGGAACTCATTCAGGTATTTTTGGTAGAGGTGGTAATTCCTCAGAGGGTAATGGTAATGCAGGTGGTGGTGGTGGTGGTTGGTATGGTGGTGCATCAGGACATAATTCAGGCTCAGGTGGTGGTGGTGGTTCAGGTTATGTTTATACATCATCCACAGCAAGTAATTATCCACAAGGATGTTTGTTGAATAATAGTTATTATTTAACAAATGCTAGTACTACTGCTGGAAATCAGTCATTTTTATCACCAACAGGTACATCTGAAACAGGTCATAGTGGAAATGGTTATGCAAGAATAACTCCATTAGAGAGTCATATCCATACAGAAGAATGTATACCAAAAGATTTGGATTGTAAATTTATTCCTGCGGGAACATTTATGTGTACTGGTGAGTTAAATACTGTAACAGATTTCAATACACACGAACATACAGAGGAATGTTTATTAGACGAACATCAAGTTCCCCCTGCAACATTTACTTATACTGAAACAGTACAGACTTATGTAATTCCTTATACTGATTATTATACAATAGAAACTTATGGACCTCACGTATTAGGTCAAGGTGGTTATGCTAAAGCAACTTATAGATTTAAGCAAGGTACAAGATTATATATTTATGTAGGTAGTGATACTTATAATGACATTGAAACAGATGTTAGACTAGTATCTAAACCAGGTAATCAAGGTGTTGCAGGTGAGGAAGGAACTTACCAAACAATAATTCAGAATTCTAATAATTCTCGATTAGTAAGAGCTACATCAAGAGATGGTTTTGCTAATACATTTGGTAATTATGAACCAATAGGTGTAGAAACAGGCACCAGAGGTACTGCAATTTCAGGTATGGTTACAATTACTTGTGCAAATAGTCCTTTAAGTCCAACAATAGATGATATAGTTCAAGGAAATGTATCAGAGGAAGATGTTGTAAAATATTTAGGTAATGATTTATCTGAATTAATAATGAGTACAGCACAGGTATTTAAAACATATCAAGATTTTAGTATAAGTAATACTAAAGGTGTTGTTTCAGATAATAATGGTGGTGGTTTATTCTTCTTAAATGATAATATTCTTATTCGTACAAATACAACAAAGAATTCAAAATTCCATATTCCTATGGATTTAGAAGAAAAGGTGTTAAGACAGATAAAAGTAACACTAATTAATAAAACAGCAGGTACTTCATTTGAAATAAGACCTAATAGTGCTACTGCTACAAATGGTGTTTCTGCATCTATGCAGGCGAATAGTTCTAATGAACAAATATTAACATTTAATGTAGCAAATGATTGGAAAGATTTAGCTATAACAGGTTTGTATTTTGTAACTCCTGCAAATACAGGTACAATAGAGATTTCAAAAATAGAACTAATAGGTCATGCTACAGTTGATACAGACCACAGTGGTTATGGTTATTCTGAAATTTTTGAATTATCTGACTTTTCAGCAGATGATACTAAAGGAATGGCTAATTATACAAGTACAACATTATCTTATGATACAGATAATAGATTAAATGTATATAGTAGTAGTAGTTCAAATAGTGTAAAATGGGGTACATTGACTTCATTAAATGCTGATGCTGTTAAATATATTAAGTTGGAGTTTATAAATTCTTCATCTTCATCTAGTGGTAGCGGATATTTATATTATAATACAAGTTCTTCTTCCACTAATGCGTTTAGATGGCACGTAGGAGCAGTAAGTGGTATGCAAACTGTATATATTGATACAGTAAATCATACTTCATATAATGCTACAACAGGAACTTTCTATAATTATGGAAGTAGTTGGACAGGTAATAAAACTTCTATGTATTTTAGATTCTTTGCTACAAGTGGTAAGACAGTAAAGGTAGATAGTATTAGTTTTATAGGTAATGGCGGTGTCGAGGGTACAGGTAGTTATAGTAAGAATTTAATTTGTACTATACCTGAAGGACCTAATACATTTAGTAAGAATTTTGATTATACAGGTGGTATTCAAAATGTTACATTACCAGCAGGTGAATATACATTAGAAGTTTGGGGTGCAGCAGGTGGTAATGGTTTTGCTGCTGATAGTTCAGGCTGGAATTGTGGTGAAGTGTCATTAGGTGGTGCAGGTGGTTATTCAAAAGGTGATATCAAATTAGGTAGTTCTACTACATTATATGTAGGTGTAGGTGGTAAAGGTAATGGTGTTGCTTCTACTGCTACAAAATATTCTAATATTTCAACTAGTCAAAATGTATCAGGTGGTTATAATGGTGGTGGTAATGGGGTGTTGAAATATTTTACTCAATACGGTACGACTTTGCGTGAAGTTGCAGGTGGTGGTGGTGGTGCAACCCATATAGGCTTAAAGACAGGTTTATTAAGTACTTTTAGTAGTGATTATACTACAAAGTTATTAATAGTTGCAGGTGGTGGTGGTGGTGCATCATATTATAGTAATAACGCAGTAACAAATGGTTATAAGTATGATGAGTATTTATATCCTTGGGGTGGAGAAGGTGCTCAAGAAGCTTATGACAATGCAGGTAAGACTTGTTATAGTTATTATTATGCAGAGGGAGATATAGAGCGAACAGGCTTTACAGCAGGTTCAGCTGGAACTGCTGGAACATTTGGTAAAGGTGGTAATGGTGGTAGTCATACAGGATATATTTCTACAGGTAATTATGCACATTGGGGTCAATTACAAGGTGCAGGTGGTGGTGGTGGCTTCTATGGTGGTGGTGGTGGTGGAGCAGGTTATATGTCAGGCTCAGGTTCAACTTGTTATGATTATTATAGTGGTCGTCCTGGTGGTGGTGGTAGTGGTTATGTTAATACAACTTTATTAACAAGTACGTCTAAAAAATCGGGTGGTAGTAGTATGACACTACCTGATGGTACAACAGGATATAGAACTGATGAGGATACAGGACACGCAAAAATAACAGGTAAAAACCACACTCATAGTAGTTCTACTTGTTATGAAACAGTAACATCTCCTGTAACAATTACTTCAAGTACTGTTACAAAGAATGACCTTAATGCATTTTATCGTAATCCTTTGCAAAATGATACTTCTAAACAGACTATAATTGACAATTATCTTTTAATTCCTGATTATGTTGATGGTGATTACAACCCATTATGGTTATGTAGATTTGATAAATTAAACGTTCATTTATGTGTAACAAAAGATGGTGAACAGTTATGTAAGATAACTGAACTTTTGAAATGTAATGAACCTCACCATAAGAAAGTTACAGTTTATGATGAAAATGGTAATGAAGTTGGTGAAACAACAGAACATTATCCAGGAACTAATGATATTTGTTGGGATGCTTGTGGAAATGATGAAAACCATAAATTAACTAAAACTCAAACAGAATTGGGTGAGGGTAAAAATGTAAGACTTGCAGAATTCTTACAATTAGATGAAGGTTTTACAGTTTATTTCCCAAATAGAGGAGACTTTTATGGTAATGGCGCATTAGGTTTATCAGCACCACAAGTAACAAGAGGTTATGGTTATAAGAATAATATGGATACTACAAATTGGACTCGTGAAAAGAGGGTAAGATTCCCATTTGATGTTATATATGAGGGTGAATTATATAATCCTAAACATTGGATTGAATTAGATGTGGAAGAAGAGGTATTTAACTTCTACTTGCCTGTATCTAACCCTGAAATGTCAAATGTAACAGTTGAATTTGAAGTAGAGGCAATAAATTGTGGTACAACAGACGGTGTTGAAGTTGTAGCAGGTATTTCATATGATAGTGTAGTAAATGAAACTTATGCATTAGCATTAGATACATTTATAGAAAATTATATGGATAATTGGATTGCTGATATAAAAGATGTAGGTGGTTATAAGATACCATTTACAACACCTCGAAAAGAATCAAAAGCAACAGATGTTAAAGAACCTGATTTATTAGATTTTGAAGAAATTGGTTATTTACAATTCTATTTGAATAAAATGTCTGATGAAGATGATTTAGAAGATGCTATTGATGTAGTTAATGAGCAAATTCAAGAGGATTTTGAGGGTGTAAATGATAATAGTAATATTATTTATCCTCATGAAAATACAAGAAATAGTATTAATTCTCAAATGAAGAATAGAAGTGTTAATGATAATAAGACAAGAGTAAGTAATATTCAGAGAAGAAGTTCTTTACAATCATTACATGGTGCGTATAAGTTCTTCTATATGGATGTAATAGGAAGAATAGGTAATTTTACTATTACAGATACAGAGGATTATAAATTCAGTAATTTCTTCAAATGGCCTACAATGCAGACAGGTGATTTGACAGACGCAAAGAATTGGCTAGTTGATGGATTAGTAATGAGTGTAGACGAGGGTATTCAAAATTATTATATTGGTGATACTTATGATATTCGTGGTTATGAAGCACAAGGTAATACTTTAGCAGGTAATGATTATGGTAATCTTTGGTTAGATACTTATGGAACTCAATCTTGGATGAGAGGTGAGTTTGTAGGCGAAGACGGTGAGGATACTGACAATTATCCAATAATAGCAGAGGATGATGATGGTATTGTAAGAGATAGGTATGATACCACTCTTGAGGGTGAATCAGACCAAAGAGATATAACAAAACCAAATCTTTATAATCAGATATTAACAGCAGATGTAAACAATATAGAAGTTTTGAGAGAAGAAGAAATGCAGTTTGGTTATGACATATTTACTTCAATAGTTACTTTTGGTAATTATCAAAATGGTAGAGTTCAAGTTGTTCCAAAGTATTATGCTTTGAAATTAACAGATGAGGAAGTTCCAAATGTAACATTCCAGGCTGATAGAAATGAGTATATACCATTAGATGTTTATATTAGTCGTGGTGGTACTTATACAGCAGTAAATATTTTTGGAAATGCTGGAAATGGTCAGAAGAATATAGGTGGATATACATTAGATGATTATTCATTTAATTTGGATTGGACTGTTGAAAGTCATAGAAGAAATTATAGTTTAGAGGAAAAAGCTCGTACTGATAGAATTTGTGATAGTATGAAGCAGTATATCTATAATATAGATAATATTGATGATATTGCAGGTGACGGTCAGTTTATAGCAGAAAACTTTGAATTATTGCGTGTAGAGGAAGCTGAAAGACCAAAAGGTATGAACAACTATTTAGGTACTTCTCAATATATGTTAATGACAGGAAATCACAGAACATTTATAGGTAGTTCAAATACTTATGGTAATAATATTTGGGTGGGTCCTGAAAAGACAACTCAATTTGGTGTAAAAGAGAATGGTAAATTTACTGCAAGTAAACTTGTAGAACCTGCTGAGGGTTCAAATGCTCTTAAAGAAGATGATTTTGAGAGAGCAGTTCAGAGATGGCACGGTAAATTAGGTGTACCTTCTTCATCAGTATTTGTTCCTCATGGTGAGGCTGTAAATGCAGAAACTATTAAATATGTTATGAATGACAGTTATGCTATCATTTGTACTGCTGAAATAATTGTTATGGGTTCAACTTGGAATTTGGCTTATAGTCAACCCTGGTTCAATTCTTTAACAATAGGTGATGAAGAGTATGAAACTCATCAACCAGGTGCAGGCGATGACCATTATCCAGGTCGCAGAAAAGAGGATGGAACTCCTTGTCCTGATTGTCCTCCTCCTATTATTGCAGTATATTCAAGTGAAGCAAGTTCAGTTGACGATATTGAGATAGTTGGTTCTCATTAAAAAATAAAATACTACAGTTTACAGAAAAAAGGGGGCATATATGCCCCCTTTTTGTCTGTTGTTTATAATTTAGTATATGAGATGGTGTAAAAAAGGAGTTGAATTGTATGAGAATTTGCAAGGTTTTTCTTCTTTGTCTCATATTTTTTGCGTTGTTCACAGTTGAAGCAAATGCTCATACTGTAGATGATGTTAGAGATTTATTAAATAGGCAGAGAGTAGATGATATTTATACACAAGAAGAGATGGATATTATTATTGCACAATATAATAAGATAGAAAGAGCAAATTATCTTGTAAAATTATTTGATATGGGTAAGGCAATTAGAATAAATGATGGTTTAATAGAGGATTATCAAATATTAGAAGAAGAGTTAGTTCTAGCACAGGAGACATTAGCGAAAGATTTTCAAGGTGGAAAAGCAGCAGCAGAAGTTATGAAAGATAAATCAACTTTGGAATCTGTGTTACATAAGATAGATAGCTTAAAAGATGTAGGGTATGAAATAGAATTGGAATATATACCTAATGAGTGGAAAGAGAAATATGAGCAAGTAGTAAATATAGAATATACATTAAGACAACAGTATGAGATAGGTGAGTTAGGTCAAGGTATGAAAACACCATTAAGAGAACAAATGATAATAGAGAAAGTATTTGGTTTATCTATGAATGCAGAGCATCAGACATTATCAGTGCATGACGCAATAGATTTAGTTGGTTCTTATGGAGATAATGTTTATGCTCAATGGAATGGTGTAGTTTCAAATATTTATCATTCTGATAAATATGCTTATGTTATAGAGATAACACATGGTAAAGGATTAACTACAGTTTATAAAAATTTACACTCTGTTAAAGTTAATATAGGTGATAGTGTTGAACAGTATCAAAAGATTGCTGAACTTGGTACAGAGAGTGAAAAAAACCATACTTATTGCTCTTTACATTTTGAAGTTTATTTAGATGGTACAGCAATAAATCCTATATATTTGTATGGTAAAAATGGTACTACTGCTTTAAGAACTTATGTAGCAAAGTATCCAAGTATTGAAGGTTTTATGGATTTGCAAGAACTTGAGAGAATTGTAAAAAATACACCTGATAAAGTGGTTGAAGAAGAAGAAACTTCTAATATACCACCAGGAACTTATAATTATGATAATATAAATGAAGGTGTAAAATTTGATTCAAAAGCAGTTTTTGAGGCTTTGGCTGAGGAAGAAAGAAGAAAAGAAGAGGGAAATAGTAATAATACTGATGAAATGACACCTGATGAACTTGAAAAATTGAAAAAAGAAAGATTAGAAGAAATTTTGAGAGAGTAGGTGTGGTTAGATGAGGAATAAGATAATTTTTATTAGTTTTATAGTTTTTTTAGTATTAATAATAGGTTTTACTTTTTTTTATATAACTACTCAAAATAAAGTAGAAGAAGATATTTATATTTCAGAATTATTAGTTGTGAAAGATGATACAGAGTATGAAATAAAAATATCGCAGGAAACAGGGTATATATATTATAGACAAGATAATCAAGAAGAAATAATATATAAATTTAAAACAAAAGGTAAAGCAAGATTAGGTATTCCTAATTTAGAAGAAATAGAGTCAGAATTTGTAATTTCAGAATTGAAACCATTTGTAGATTTTTCTTATAATGTAAAATATTTAGATGGTTTTAAGTATATAAAATATTTAATGGAAGATGGATATAGCATAAAAATGTATATATCAAATTCTCAATTTTTTGAAGCCTTTTTGGAAAGAGAAGGTAAAATGAAAAGGGTTATATTATTTTCTGATACTTTAATGACTTGTGATATGCTAGAAAATGCAGAATTACCAAGTCCTTATGAGTATTTAAAGAAATATAATTATAATAGTTATTTTGATGAAAAGTTTGATATTGAATTAGAAGAAAAGTAGGAGGAAAAATTATGTTAAAGAAGTTAAAAGATTTAAGAGTTATTTTGATTTTTTTATTGGTGATTTCTTGGGTAGTGGCAGTAATATTATTTATGTCTATGAAGAATGATTCTAAAGCTCAATTAGCAGCAAAAGATTCAGAAATTAGTACTTTACAAGCACAGATTACAGATATTGGTGAATTAACAGATGCTTATATTGTTGCTGCTGATGTACCAAGTGGTAAGTTAGTAGAAGAAACAGATATAACACCAATAAAAGTACCAGTTGGTGCTGCTGATAATTTGCCTAGTAGTTCAGAAGAATTGGTAGGTAAGCATTTTAAGATTGGTATGACAACAGGTTCAGTAATATCAAGAGATTGTGTTTATGAAGAAGTTTTAGCACCAGATACAAGATATTATGATGTTGTACTTGATTATTTACCAATAGGATTGAAAGTAGGAGATTTTGTAGATGTTCGTATTAAGTTTGGTACAGGTGCAGACTACATTGGTGTATCTCATAAACAAGTTCAAGAGATAAATGGTAATGTATTAAAGTTGTTATTAACTGAGGAAGATATTCAGATGTATAGTAGTATGGCGGCAGATAATGTTGTATTTAGTCAGACATTTGAAAGTAAAACAAAAACAGACCCAAAAAATGGTGAGCCTATGAAGATAGATGCAGTTGGTTCTTCTTTATATGCTACTGTTTATGCAGACCCAGGAGTTCAAGGTACTGCAAAGAATTTCTATTCTCCAAGTACAATAGTTCAGAATTTGTTGGTACAAAATCCAAATGTATATGAGGGAGTACATAATCCAGAAGATTTAATTTTACAACGTAATTTGATAGAAGCAGGATTAAGTGGTGGTACAACTAATACAGCAGGTAATCAGCTTCATAATAATATTCTTAATGCTATTAAAGAAGGTCAGAAAGCGTATAATAAGCGTGTAGAAGAAGAAGCAGAAGCAGAGGGAATGTAATTTTATAGTATAAAGAAAATATAATTTCTTGGAGGGAAAAAAATGCGTCAAATAGAATTATTAGGTCCAGTGGATAAAAGAGTTATAGCCTATCCATTGTTTAAACTTTGTGATATATTAGGTAAGACTTTAGTAGTAACAGATGACGCAAATTTTAGAAGATTTGCGGATAATTATGAAACAGAATTTACAGTTGGTAGAAGTGATTTTGTAGTTACTCATGATGTGTCAAAAGCAATAGTAGAGGATTTAGGTATGAAAATGCAGAATTATGAATATGTGATTTTTATATCTACTGATAATGTAGTAGCAGGTAGTGATTGTACTGTTTATTGTCATGGTTTAGGTAAATTATTATTAGAGGAATCAAAAATAGAGGGATTGGAATCTATTGATTCTTATGATTTGACTATTTCAACAGGTAAACCAAAGGATAAAAATGCAGTATTTTTACCTATAAGTGCTAATACGTTAGGTTATATTTGGGCTTGTGAGGAATCAAAAACATTTTTACCTTGTAAAAATGCAGATATAGTAAGAATAGGTGCAAAGTTATTTATGGAAACATTAGGTATAAAGTCTATAGAAGACTTTGGTAAATATTTAGTTAAGGAATTATAAGGGGGTGCAATAGTAAATGGTTGTTTCAGTTATATCACCTCATTGTGAGGGAAATGGTAATACTACAACAGCTTTGCTGTTGGCATTAGGTTTGGGTAATATGAAGAAGAAAGTTTTAATTACTCATACAGATTCAATATCAAATTCATTATATATGTATTTAGGTTTACAGCAGTTTGAGGATAAAACTTCTACACCTACTCAATTAGTTAAATTGTTGAGAGAGGGTGCAATTCAGTCAGATGCAATACCTGATTATTGTAAGAATATATCAGATAATGTATATGCTTTTACAAATAATAAAAGCATTTTTACAGATGATGATATGGAAACATTATCAGAGTATTTGGTAGAACATTCTGATTTTGATTTTCTTGTATTTGATATGAATAATGGAGAATCTGCGACTGCAAAGTATATTTTAGAAAAATCTGATATTGTAATATTAAACTTTACACAGTCTTTTATAGAATTAGATAAATTTACAGAGAAAAAAGAAAAATATATGAAAATGTTAAGTGGTAAAAAATTAGTTCTTGTTTGTAATAAATTTCATTCCACAGCAGGTAAAGATGTAGATGTTACAAAGAGATTAGGTGTTAAAGCACCATGTAATGTAATTCATTACAATCCCTGGTTGACAAATGGATGTAATTCAGGTACTCTTTTGACTATTTATAAATATATAAAATTGAAAGATGCGAGGGTAGTTGAATTAAGTAATGATATTGCAAGATTAGCTTCAAATGTTGTAAAAATAAAGATAGCAATATTAAAAGCAAGACAAAATGCTAAAAAACAAAAATCAGATGGAGGGGATAAATAATGCTTAATACAGTTTTAATTGTAGCAAGTATTTTAGCCCTGATAATGATGTTGTTTTCAATGTATCAAAAGTCAAAAGCACAACAGGAAGTAGTTGAAGAAGCAGATTTTGATAGTATTGAAAAAGTAGTAGAAGCAGTTAAGTTGGAAATGGTGGATATTATTAAAGATGAATATTCATTAGGTTTAACTGAAGCAGAATTTAATGCTTTATATAAAAGAAAAGCAAGAATTCAAGAGGCTTTAAGAAACTGTGTTTATGGTTTAGATAGTGCTAAAATTATTGTTATAGAACTTATAAGAACATTTATTGCAGAAAATATAGATATAAATACTATAGAAGAACTTTTAGGTTTAACAGATGGTCAAGACCCATCAGACCATATAAAATTTGAAATTATAATGTATAGATATAAAAAGAAATATGGTAAAGGTGCGTTATCTGCTTGGATGGATAAAAATGGTTTTGCAAGGGAAAGAATTGCTACAGACGCGGATAGTGACGCTGACTTAGCATATTATGTAGATGTTGAAGATTTATATATGTCTTATGAAGAAGAAGATATACATTTAACAAAAGATGAAAAGATTGATATTTTAGCTATTATAGTATATCAATTATATAAAGGTTTTGGTATAGTAGATACTCTTCGTGAAATGGATGTAAATGGTTTCAATATGGGTACTTCAGGTAGTATTTTAAGTAATGTAAATAAGAGTAAAGCAGGTATTATGAAAGCGAATAATGCTGTTTGGCTTTATTATCAAGGTAAATATATTCATTTAAGATTTATGAATTTTGGTACAGAAGATGAATTAAAGAGAATAATTCAGTTGTTAATTCGTTGGGGTAATCCTGGTCCTTTAACTGCAAAGCGTGGTTATATGGTTAATACAATGTATGATAAATCTCGTATATTGGCATTAAGACCACCTGCTTCAGAATATTGGGCAATATTTGTACGTAAATTCTCATTAAGTGACGTTTCACCAAAGGCACTTATTGTTAAGCCTTATACAAAGCGTGGAGATTTGCCTATGAACTTAATAGAATTGTTAATGAGAGGTCAGGTAACTTGTGGTGTAACAGGTCGTCAGGGTTCAGGTAAAACTACATTGATGTCCTCAATTATTAGATTTATTAACCCTCGTTATACAATTCGTGTATTGGAAATGGCACCAGAGTTATATTTGCGTGAATTATATCCTACGAGAAATATTTTGTCAGTTCAGGAAACAACAACAGTTACAGCAGCAGAATTACAGGATGCTTTGAAAAAATCTGACGCGGCTGTTTCAATCGTTGGTGAGGTTGCTACTGATATAATTGCTGCTCGTATGATTCAGATGGGTCAGGTTGCATCTATATTTACAATTTTCTCTCACCATGCTAATACACCAAAAGACTTGGTATTTGCATTAAGAAACTCACTTGTTAATGCGGGTGGTTTCAGTAATATGTCAACTGCTGAAAGACAGGTAATTGATGTTGTTAAGTGTGATATTCACTTGGATTATACACCAGATGGTAAGCGTTATATAGAGAGAATTAGTGAAATAGTACCTCTTGCAGAGGGTGTACCTTATCCTGATTTAGATAAAAATGATTTAGAATATTCAAAGGCAATATTGCAAAGAGAATATTATGAAAGAAGTACAGATAGAATTTCTTTCTATTCACATGATATTTTGAAATATGATACAGATACACATACATATTATGTGGCTGATAGAATAAGTCCTGCATTGGAATCAAAAATGCGTTCAGTAATGGACCCTGCAACAAGAAGAAGATATGATGAATTTGTATTTAAGAATTGGGGCAGAAGAAAGTCTGTAGATGGTGAAATAGTAGTGGATGAAGTAGCAGACGCTATTTTGAAATATAAAGAAGAAGATGCTCAGTTGGCTGCTACAAGACCTATAACAGAAGAAAATAATAAAGAAATGCTTGGTGATATTGAATTAGTTGAAGCAGGAACTTCTCTTGATTTAAGTAAAAAGCAATCTCATGAATTTACTATTGAAGAGGGTGTTTCTGGAAGTTCTATGTCAGAAGAAGATATAGAAGATGCTGCAATATTCTTTGATTTCTTTGATGACGGAGGGGTGGATATCTAATGACTGCTGTTATTATAGTTGCGATTGTTGGTATATTGGCCTTTGCTGTTTATTCAATAGTTACAGGTGGAAAATCAAAAAAAGAAAAAGAAGCGAGTAAAAAAGATTTATATAGAAAATTATATAAGATACTTTCAAGAAATTTTATAACACAAAAGGCAGTAAGAAGTATTTATAGTAGATTAGCAAATTTATCAGTTTATAAAAGGGATGAATTATACTTATTAACTATACAATATTTCTTAATGTCTTGGGGTGTAGCAGCAGGTATGATTGCTGTAAGTTTATTTATTTATGATGATGCAATTTCAATGTTAATGTGTGTGGCATTTGCTGTTTTATTAAATACAACATTAATAGATAAACAATTAGATAATCAATATTCAAAAGTATTATTCGCTATGAGTAAGGCATTGAGTTCTATTCGTGAAGAATACTTGAAATCTGATAGTGTTGTAGATGCTATAAATGACGCAACAATTTCAGATATACTGAAAAAACCTTTTGATGAAATTTATAGTATCTTAACATCTACTGACGCTGATTTAAGATTGCAAGAATTTTATGCAGCGACACCATTTAGAGTATTGCAAACATTAGTTGGTATTTGTTTTCAGATAAACAATCAGGGTGATAGTAGGGATGATAAAGGTAATTCTAATTTTATTTCTGCTTTGACTACATTATCTACTGATGTTAACTCTGAAATTACAAAGATAACAACACAAAAGAAAAAATTTGGTATGATTGAGTATTTAACTTTTGTTCCAATTTTTGCTATGGGTTTTGTAGAAAGTTATTTTTCAGGTATTATGCCAGGTACAGCACTTATTTATGGTGGTCCAATAGGTTATATATGTAAAACAGTTACAATTTTAAGTTGTATTATTTCTTATTTAATTATAACTAAGATAAATACAGTTGTTCCTGTTAAAGAAGATGATAGAGTACTTTGGGCTGTAAATGCGTTATCTAAAACAAAGGTAAAAGAATTTATAGATAATTTAAAGCCTAAAAATAAAAAAGCAGTAAAGTTAAAACAAACTTTAAAATTAGCATTATCACGACAAAGTATTGAAGAAATTTATATACAAAAAGTTGTATATGGATTAATTGCTTTTTTATTTGCGTTCTTTGCTTGTTTTACAGTAATACAAATGGGTAGTGAATATGTAAAGAATAGTGTTCAGCAGTTATCTCTTGTTGCGACAGAAGAAATGAATAATTATTCAAAAGATTCTATTCTAACATTAGATAATAAGTATTTTGACCAGAGAATGGCTTTGCAGCCTGAAAAAACTTTAGGTGAAGAAATTGCTGAAATAATAGTAAGTATAAAGGATTTAGTTGGTTTAAATGGACCTAAAACAGAAGAAGAAGAGGAAGAGGGTTCAAAATATCCTGATTTACCAGAGGATACAATAAAAGCGATGGTTATGGCATATATGCCAGGTTTGTCTGATTTGCAAGTAATAGACCAAGTAAAAAGACTTCAAGATAAATTTACAACTATTATGAATACAAAATTTCATTGGTGGTTGATTTGGGTTTGTGCATTAGTTGGTTTATTAGGTTATAATATACCTAATTTAATGATAAAAATGCGTAGAATGATGGTAAAGACGGATGCAGAGGATGATTTTTTACAGTTACAAACATTGGTAAGTATTTATATGACAACTGATATGGATACATTAGATATTTTGTATGAGTTAAGTCAACATTCTCGAATACATAAAGACATGCTTACTTATTGTTATCATAGTTATCCTGCAAATCCTGAATTGGAGTTAACAAGATTACAGTCCAAAACACCTTTAACTGAATTTAAGAGATTCATAGGTAAATTGAAATTAACAATTAGTGATTTGTCTATGCAAGAGGCTTTTTCAGATTTAATTATTGAGAGAGAACAGATTTTAAGAATAAGAGAAATAACAATTCAAGCAACAATAGATAAAAAGCGTGGGTTATGTGGACCTATATCAATGGTACCATTAGGTGCAATGGTTATAGGAGAATTGTTGATACCATTAGGTTATTTAGGTGTTAAGGAATTTATGAGTGCAATGACAACTATGGATATGTAAAAAAAGTTTGGACAGTTATATATGTAAAAGGACATATATAAATTTTTGACTACAGTTATATATAATTTGTATTGTAAGTGAAACAAGTCAGAAATGACGGTTACACTTCTTACTTATTTTATAATTAAAGAAAAACAAAAAAAATTATTTATTGGAGGTTATTTTTTATGGAAAAAGAAATTAGCTCAGGTACTATGTTAGGTATCGTATTGATTGCTCTTGCAGCAGTAATTGGTTTAGGTTTTGGCGTATTCTCAATCGCTAAGGGTGTAGCAAATGAAGGTACTGTTGGTGTTCAGGATAACTTGAATACAGTAACAGATTCAGCATTTGAAGATTACAATGATAAAGTTGTAACAGGTACACAGGTTAAGAGTGCTATTCAGAACTTTGAAGGTAAGTCAGTTGCTATCATCATTAACACAACAGCAATGAACAAAGGTGTTAAGAGTTATGCAAACAGAACTACAAAAGATGTAACTGATGGTACAGGTGCTTCTGTTACTATTGGTGGATGTACAGTTCTTCAGGTAAATGGTAAGGCTTATGTAAACTACAATGCATTACTTTCTTCAACAACAGATGGTTCTGTAATTGGTACATTAGAAGTTGGTAATCCTGTTGCTGCTGAAGATGGTACACCTATTGCAACAGCAGTTAAATTAAAGAATTCTGATGAAGATGCTAAATTGAAAGATGGTATTTTAACAGTATCTCATGCATTTGCTCTTGATGAAGATGGAAAAGTTATGTTTGACTATTCAATCGGTGGTCAGAGCCGTTCAGGTAACTGTGAATACATTTCAACTTCTTCTAAGTTTGAATCAAATATCATCAGAGATACTTCTGGTACTAATGTTGGTATTATGTTCACACAGATGGCTCAGTAATTTAATTGAAAATTAAATATTAAAGAGTGTATTAAAAGCATTGTGCTTAATGCGTCAAGCATTTTGCATAATGCTTTTTAATTTATAAAGTTAGGGGGATTTTAAGTGAAGAAATTGATAAGTTTGATATTAAGCCTTTGTATAATATTATCTATGAACACTTCAATCTTTGGTTTTGAATTAAAATTTACAGATGAGAATAATAATGTAGTCAGATTAAATGATTTTTTAGATACACAAGGACATTGGGCTCATGATATAATATATAAAGTTGCAGAGTATAATTGGGTTGTAGGGGATAGAGGTCATTTTTATCCAAATAATTATATCAAACGTGGAGATTTAGCAATTGTTTTAGATAGAATGTTAGGCTTAAAAACAACAACATATAATATTTATTATGATTTACCTAATAATTCTTATTATAGAGATGCACTTTTAAAATGTGTAGCAGCTGGATATATTACAGGCGTAAGTAATAATCAGATAGACCCAGAGGGATTAGCAACAAGAGAACAAGTTGCAGTAATTATTTCAAGAATATTTGATTTAGATAGTGGATATAGTGGTGGTACTAGTTTTAAGGATGATAGTAAAATTAGTAGTTGGGCTCGTAGTAGTATAAGTGCTATGTCAAGATTAGGGTATATAAATGGTACAAATGACGGTTATATGAACCCTACTTCTTATATAACAAGAGCTGAATTAGTTACTATGTTAAATAATATTTGTAATACATATATTCCTGAAAAAGATAGTACTAATTTAGGTGTTAAATTTAAGGGCGATTTTCCAACAAATATTGTTACTTCTAAAACAATTGAATTGGAAAACTCAACTGTAGGTCGTGATATTGTTATGACATATCAAGGAGAAGGTTTAACTCTTAGAAATAGTAAGGTTAGGGGTAGAATTTTAACATTAGGTCAAGTAAGTATAACTATTCATAATTCAGAAGTTGCAAAATTAGTTTTAACTAATGGTAAATCAAGTGTTCAGGGTGCGGATATGATTGATGAAGTTTATGTTAAGAGTTATGCTTCTGAAAGTTACTTGGATTTTATACCTAAAAGAGTTACATTAGAGGCAGGTACAAGATTAAAAATAGGTTCTGTTATGTATGAGAATGAATCTACTAGAACTAAAACTTATTATCATGATGATTTACATGCTGATATAGCAGATGAACAAGGCTTTACAATTGGTGGACCAAAGATTTCAGGTGCGGCTTTTTATCAAGATGAAGATAATACTATAAGTGTTTCTAATGTAAGAATATTAGAGGGCAACAATGAAATAAAAGAGATGGGTGTAGTTTGGTTAGAGCAGGATGAAGATGAAAATACAGTAAATCCAACATATCAAAAAAATGATGGTAAAAAAATATATAGAACAGATAGAATAGAAGATTTAATTGCTTTTGAAGTAGGAGAAGTTGAGAATACTTGTGCATATAGATTTTATGTAAAAGATAAAAATGGGTTATTTGCATATAGTCCCTCTTGGATTTTTTCTGAATATAATTATCGTATAAAAATGTCTTTATATGATAATAATTATCCTGAAACAATGGATATTGAAGTTGTATTTACAGGTGATAATATACCAGATATAAACTCTGTAAGATGTACTTATTCAGAAAGTGATATTTATAGTGAGGCATTAAAAGAAGTAACATTAGGTTTATATAAGGATGCCAATGCGGAAGTTCAACCAGACCCTACAAAATATAAAAGATATATAGGTACTATAAAATCACAAAGTAAAAAGATAGATGGTAAATATGTAACAGTACCACCTACTGCTTTTGGTTATATTATAACATTTAAGAATGGTACTATAAGAAATAAATTTCCTATACTATCTAATGCTATACCTGAAGATGTTGAGCCTACATCAGAATTAGTTACAGGCTCAGTTTCTTATACAGGTGGTAATTATTTAAATGTTAAAAATAATATAGTTACAACAAGATATGCTGTACCACAGGAGATAGGTGTGGCATATAAAGTTTCAAATTCTTCTATTGTAAATACTAATTCAAGTAGTGGCTGGACTTATGTTCGTGCTAATGTTGATGTAGATGTTAATGAATCAACAAATTATAGTGTAAATGTACCTTTAAGTAGTACAACAGGGTATACACATTATGTTGCGTATATTAAGACAAGTAAAGGGTATTGGTATGGTAATGTAAAATCATTTAGTAATAGTGTTCAAGGTGATGAAAATGGACCTAGATTAGAACAAGGTAATATAGTAAATGTTTTAGATAGTAATACTATATTTATTCCTATAACTTTTGTTAATAATAATCCATTATTAAATAGTTATGACGATTTTATTGTAGATATTAGAAAAAATGGTGATACTGATACAAAATGGCTACATAATGGATATGAGGAATGTAGATTATCTATTATGGAGTCAGATAAAACAGGATATTTAATGATAAAAGGTCTTGAGCCTAATACTTCTTATGAAATAGATTTACAAATGGTTGATATGTTAGGCTTAAAATCTAATATGTTGCAGTATAGTTTTAACACATCTGATTATAATAAATTTATATTAGGTGGTAAATATACAAGAAATGATAATGGTATTGCTTATGCTTTAACAAAACCTAATAGTAATTATACTTTAATTGACTCAGAAATAGTGAATAATACTTCTACAAATGCTATTGTTTCACATGATAAAGTGGATGGGGAATTAATAGTTTATAATGTAGGTAGTGGTACGCAAGTAAAATTAAGTTATAAAGTTAAATTTAAAGCAACAGGTTATGATATAAGTTGTTTATGCAGTCAGATTGTAACATTAAATTAAAATAAAATAGTAAAAAGTGCCTTTTAATAAAAAGGCACTTTTATTATATAAAAAGTTTTATGAGGTGTTTATTAAAAAAGTGGACAGTAAATAATATATTAAAACATAAAAATATAATTTTTTATATGAGTGAAAGGGGTGTTTATTATGTTTTCTTCTGAAATAAAGGAAACTGTTTACATAGCAATAAGTTGTATTTTAGCTGCTGCTGTATTAACATTAGTGGCTTTTGTAATGGATATAAGAAGTGATTTGGCAGAAGTACATAATACTGAACTATCTTCTCAAAGAAGTATGACTGCATATCAAGAGTTTAATAAATATCAGGATAATGTTTTATATGGTGAAGATATAATGGGATTAATTAGAGAATATGCAGGTACAGACGTTCATATTTATATAGATAAATTATATTTAGATGGTGGTACAAAAAGTGAGTGGTATTTGGATGAAGCCGTGTATAAAACAAATAAGAAGATAGCAAGTATTGAGGAATTAGAATATGGTACAAATAATTTATTACCTGGTGGTATAAAAAGAGACCATACATATTGGGTATATCTTGTTTTTGATGCTTATGATAAAAAAGGTGTAAAATCCGCAACATATAAGGAAAATGGTACAGGAGAAAAGCATAATTTTTTTGAGGTTTCTGCTATAAAAATAATATCAGTTACAAGTGGTAGAAAAGCATATGATGAAGTAAAAACAACTATAAGTAATTATAAAACTAGTAAATAAGGGAGTGGTGTTATGAGTGAAGAATTAAAAACTGCCATATATACTGCTGTTGAAATTTCTGTTTTTGCTTTATTAGTTTTTATAATAGCCTTTTTTGGTGGTTATGCGAAAGATGCATTAAATATAAAAAAAAGTCAAGATGTAAGTATTAGTGAAATAACAGAATACAGAGATTTGTATGAGATAGATAAAGGTAAGAGAATAGATATAACTACAAAAGGTTTATCAAATTCTGTTTATTTGAATATAAAAAAGGGATATAGAAATGATGAAGGCTTAAATATTAGTGTAAATAATTATAGAAATTGGTTGAATGAAAATGATTCTAATATTATAAAAGGTGAGGATTTATTGAATTATATCTCAAAAAAAGGTGGAAATTATGATATTTATATTTATTTTGGTACTAAAATAAATACTGTATTTAAGGTAACTTCATCTTTTACATATGATGATTTGTTAAAAAAGTATAATTTAGGAAGTGAAAATAGTAAATATAATGACGTATTTATTTTACCTTCTTCAGGTATGGTTAGAATTACACCAGAGGGGCAAAATCAAAATTTGGTTTCTTTTTTAAGAGAACAAATGGGTATGTATATAACAAGTGATTTTTATTGTAGTTCTATTTTTGATAGTACAGATAATACATATATGGCTATTGTATTTAAAATGATTGAATAAGTATAATATTAAAAAGAGGTGAATTTCAGATGGATAAAGAGGTTTCAACTGTAGTAGAACTTTCTGTTGCATTAATTGCGATTTCTATAGTAATAGGTATAATAAGTTTTACAGTTTTTATGGGGCAAGATATGTCAAATGATGTTGCTGTGGAATCTTCAAAGATAGTTAGTGCTATGGAAGTAGGAGAGTTAGAAGAAATGAGGCATCAGAATAATATTATGCCAACAGCAGGTGCATATAGTGTATATAAAACACATAAAAATGTTATACCTAATTATTATTGTCATATATGTAAAAGTGATAAGTTTTGTTTATTAAATCATATGAATGGTAAGGTAAGTGTTCAAATAACAAAATCAGAAAAAGGTTGGTATATGATGGATATACATGATATAGATTGTAATTGGTTCGAGAATTTGAAAAATCCTCACGAAGATGGCGTTTGTGAGAAATAAGAGTAGGTGAAGTAATATGATAGATGGTGTTTTAGATTTATTGTCTGCTATACTTATTTTGGCTATAGTTGTTGCAATAGCCTTTGGTTTTATATTACCACTAGCAGAGGGTGATTACTTATATTTAGATTCTTCTTATAGTGATAAAGGTATTGGTATTGTATCTGGAAATTATGAGGTGGAAACTAATATTAGTAATGCAGATTTACAGGCACAGAAGGAAATGGGTATATATTATAGTGATTTTGTTGCTGAAAATAGATATAATGTAGAAACAAGAAAAAGATATTCTTATGATGAACTTGTTTTGTTATTGGCAGTTCAAGACAGTCGTATGGATGACCCAAAAGGTTTGAATGTAAGAAATTTAGTAAATAATGGTGTACTAATAGGAAATAGCTATAATCAAAGTAACTTAAATGAAGTTTTGATTACAGGAGATAAAGTGTTACAAACAGCAAAGTATTATAGTAAAAATAATACAGATTTGGTAACAGGTAATTATTCAATTGAACCAAATAAAGAAAATGTAGGTACATTAGATTTTTCAGGCGATTATATGGGAGATGTAAATGCTGTTTGTAGAATAATGTCAATATCTAATTTAGCATCAGATAATGCAATAGATTTAAAAAATAAACCAAAAAATTATTTTATAGAATACCATTTTGCTGTTCCTGACGATAATGAGTATGTTGAGGATATAGGAAACAGTAATTATTTAAAAAATTGGGATGACGAAGATATGTATATGGTACATGTTGATAAAGATTTTGGTGTTGTAGATAAAAATAAAGATACATTATATATTTATAGAAAATATTTAACAGAAGTAAAAAATAAAGTAAAAGGGGGAAATTAATAAATGTCTGATTTTATAAATAAAGTTATAACTATTGTTTTAATATTTGTTATGTTGGTATTAGCGCCTTTATTGATTTCCTATATGTCAACTGATATGACTGCTGAAAGACTTATTTTGAATGATGTTACACAATTTATAGATAAGGTAACTGATAAATATACTATAACAGATTATGATTTAAATGATTTATATTTGGCTGTAAATTCTCATGGTGGTGCTTATGAAGTAATGGTTGATAGATACCAATTATATGAAGAGCCAGCACCAGAATCAGAGGGTGGAACTCGAATCTTATATATTAGACAGGATGACGCTGAACAATTAGCAGACGACTTAAATTATCCTGATGTTACAAGTATCGATTTAAATACAAAAGATGTTGTAAAGGTTAGAGTTAAAGAAGTTGCTTTATCCTCAGGTAAGAGATTATTCTGGAGTATAATGAGAGTAGACAAAGGTAAGTTAGAATTTAGTTTAGCAGGTACAGTTAGATAAAGGGGGTATTTTAGATGAAAGTTTGGAATGCTCTGTTTAATTTTATAGGTGTTTTGATTGTAGCATTTATGATAATGGTTATAAATAATCTAGAAGAAGTAAATCAAATGAATTTTGAGGAAGTAAGATTAGCACAAGCAGTTGATTATGCTAATGAGGGTGCATTTAGAATAGTTGTTGAATCAGATAGTATTGGTACAGACTATACAGATGGTGGTTTGGAAGAAATAAAAATAAATCCAAGTGGTGTAGTAGATGCTTTTTCTAATATAATGTGTTTATCTTATGATATGTCTTTATCTGAAGAAAATATAGATAAGATTAGTCAATCATTGGTTACAGGTGTTATGTGTGCAGTTGATGGTTATTATATTTTAGAGGAATTTGAAATAGATAACGACCCTACTGATTCAGTTATAGGTGGGGAATTTGAATTAAGATGGGGAGTTAAAAGACCTTATATAGTTTATTCAGAAGGTTTTAATGATGGTGAACAGAGAATGTTTGCTGTAAATTTAGTAAATGAGAAAAGTATAGAATATTTACCTGAAAGTGAACAGGCGAGATATGCAGAACCTTTTACTTTGGGAGAGGCATTAGTTTATAGAATGACATATGCGGCTGATGAGGGTGAGGATTTAGATGAAAATAAAGGACCTGTTGGTTTTTATGACAATACTTTACCTTCTTTAGAAGCAGATAAACAGGCTTGGGCTTATTCTCGTTCAGAAATAGGTAAATTATTAACAAATGATATTGCGATAGCTGTAAATGCTAGAAATATAAGAAGTAGGGGTAACGAGGTAAAACAATTTTATATGCCATCTACTGAATCTTTTACAGGTATAAGTCATATTAAAAGTCCTACTTTAATTTTGATATTTCAAGATTCTAAATTTTTGAATGGTTATAGTTTGGATGCAGTAAGTATTGGTGGACATAGAGTAAAGGTTGCAAGTAAAGTTATAGGTTTTATAGGAAAAGATGGTGTTAAATATTATTGTTTTGCAGGTCAACAATTAGGGGAGGAAAGTAAGTATCAAGCAGGTACAGAGACTCTATTTAAAAATATTCATGAAGCGGCAAAAGCAGGTTATAGACCACAAATGGCATTTTTGAAGAAACCTTATGGTGCTTCAAAGGATGAATAGAATATTTGTTTTAGGTGTTGACATATAAGTTATTATATGTTATAATGTAGTTAAAGTTTAGGGAAAGTGAGGAAATTTAGTATGGATGCAACAGATAGTGACGCGGATAATACTAAATCTATAATATATTTGTTAAAATTGGCATACCTACGCTTATAATGGTGATAGGCATGCCTTTTTATGTCAAAGTATAGAAAATATAGATTTAGATAAAGTGTTATAAGGAGTTGTAAGATTATAATGGATAGTGGTAGTATTAACTATACATATTATGTTATAGGAATAATAGTATTGATTTTGCTGTCAGCATATTTTAGTGCAACAGAAACAGCATTTTCATCATTAAATAAAACAAAATTAAAAACAATAATAGAAAATGATAAAAAAAATAAAAGAGCTGAATTAACTTTAAGATTGTCAGAAATGTATGATAAGTTGATTTCAACAATATTAATAGGTAATAATATTGTAAATATTGCAATGGCTTCATTGGGTACTGTATTATTTATGAATATTTATGAAGATATTGGCGCAACAATATCCACTGTTGTTATAACAGTTTTAGTATTGGTTTTTGGTGAGATTTCTCCAAAGAGTATTGCTAAAGATATGCCTGAAAAGTTTGCTATGTTTTCAGCACCAATGATACATTTATTGATTATTTTATTAACACCTATAAATTTCTTATTTACTCAATGGAAAAAATTATTATCTAAAATATTTAGAATAGAAGAAGATAATAGTGTTTCTTCTGATGAATTATTAACTATGGTAGAGGAAATTCAACAGAATGGTAATTTAGATATAGAAGATGGTGAACTTATTAAAAATGCAATTGAATTCAATGAAAGAAAAGCAGAAGATATAATAACTCATAGAGTTGATATTGAGGCTATTTCATTAGAAACTGATAAGAAAGATATAGCTAAAAAGTTTACAGAAACACAGTTTTCTCGTTTATTAGTTTTTGAAGAAACAATAGATAATATTGTAGGTGTTATTCACTTAAAGGATTTCTTTACAGAGGAGGGTATAACTAAACAAAATATAGAAGAAATAATGGTTAAGCCTTTGTATATACAGAAATCAGAAAATATAAATGATTTGTTAAAGATTTTACAGAAAAATAAATCTCATATTGCTGTAGTTGTAGATGAGTTTGGTGGTACTCATGGTATTGTAACTATGGAAGATATATTGGAGGAATTAGTTGGTGAGATTTGGGATGAACATGATGAAGTTGTAGAATTTTTGAAAGAAGTTTCAGATAAAGTATACGAAGTTGATTGTTCTATGGACTTTGATGATTTTTGTGTTGATTTTGATATTGAATGTGAAACAGATAGTGTATCCGTTGGTGGTTGGGTTATGGAACAATTGGGTAAAATACCTGAACAAGATGAAACTTTTTCTTTTGAAAATTTAGATGTAACTATATTGGAAATAGATTCTAATAGGGTAATAAAGATAAAAGTAGTGGAAAATGAGAAAGTAGAATTGGTTGATGAAGATGAGAAAGAATAACATATAAATATGTAAGGCTCTCATTTTGAGAGCCTTTTATTTTATTCAAAAGTTGGTAAAGAATCTAAATTGTTGCTGTCATCTCCATCATTGACACCACGAAGATATTTTGTACCTTCTCTGTCAACGGCAGCAACACCCTCAATTTTGCCTTCTTTAGCATAATTATATGCTTGTTCAAGGTCAAGGATTTCACCATTATTAAGTTTAAATGCTACATTTATTTCGTGTTCATCTTTTTGACCTTTTTTTACTGCTACAATTTTCATAGTTGTACAACTCCTTTCGTTTTTAGTATGTAGCATACTAAAAAAAATATTCTTGAAAATACTGAAAAATATATGAATTTTAGAGACATTTTTGAAAAATTTATCTGTAAAAATTAATTTTGGACATAAATGAAGGGAGCTTTTTATAATTTAGTATATAGTTGTCAAACTATGTTTAATTATTAAAGATAAAATAAAAAAAATTAGTATAAGGAGAGTGTTCTACATTGATTAAGACTATTGTTAAAAGAGATGGTAGAAAAGTTCCTTATGAAGTTTCAAAAATACAGGATGCTATTTTAATGGCTGCTGTATCTGTTGGTTTAGAGTCATCAGAATATATTGCGGTTGCTGAAAGAATTGCAGACAAAGTAGATAAGAGGCTTCAAGAGGAATTTAATGGGCGTAAAAGTCCTACTGTTGAACAAGTTCAAGATGTTGTTGAAGCCATGTTAGTGTCAGAGGGTCTTGTTTCAGTTGCAAAAGAGTATATTTTATATCGTGCAGAGAGAAATAGAACTCGTGAGATGAGAGCAGATTTGATGAAGATTTTTGAGGATTTAACTTTTGTTGATGCTAAGAATGCGGATATGAAACGTGAAAATGCTAATATAGATGCAGATACAGCGATGGGTACTATGTTAAAGTATGGTTCAGAGGGTGCAAAAGAGTTTAATCATTTATATCTTTTAGATAGAGATGTTAGTGATGCTCATAAAAGTGGGGATATTCATATACATGACCTTGATTTTTATGCTTTAACTGAAACTTGTCTTCAAATACCATTAGATAAGTTATTTGATGGTGGTTTTAGTACAGGTCATGGTTATTTAAGAGAACCAGGAAGTATAAGAAGTTATGCTGCTTTAACTGCGATTGCTTTACAGTGTAATCAAAATGAAATGCATGGTGGGCAGTCAATTCCTGCACTTGATTATTATTTAGCACCAGGAGTGGCTAAAACTTATGTAAGTGAAATATGTCAGGTGTTAGAAGATAGATTTGATATTGATGATGACGTTAAATCCTGTATAAAAGAAGAATTAAAGAGTCACTTAAAACCATTAAAATATCATATTATTTCTGAAGAAGGAAATAAAGTGATTGATAATATTTTAGGTAATAATGGATTTAGTAAAGAAAATATAGATATTGTACTGAAAAAAGCTTTAAAGAAAACTGAAAAGGAAACTTATCAGGCTATGGAAGCACTAGTACATAATCTAAATTCAATGCACTCAAGGGCAGGGGCTCAAGTCCCATTTACCTCTGTGAATTTAGGTACAGATATTAGTGAAGAGGGTAGGATGATTACTCGTAATTTACTTTTGGCTACTGAGGCAGGATTAGGTGCTGGTGAAACAGCAATATTCCCAATCAGTATTTTCAAGGTAAAAGATGGTGTAAATTATAATCCAGAAGACCCTAATTATGATTTATTTAAGTTGTCAATAAGAGTAAGTGCAAAGAGATTATTCCCTACTTATGAATTTATAGATGCACCTTTTAATTTACAGTATTATAAGAAAGGTGATTTTAGAACAGAGTTGGCTACTATGGGTTGTAGAACAAGGGTTATAGGTAATGTTTTTGACCCTAAAAATGAGATAGCACCAGGACGTGGTAATCTTTCATTTACTTCTATAAATCTTCCTAGATTAGGTATAGAATCAAAAGGTGATTTAGATAAGTTTTTTGAATTATTAGATGAAAAAATGTATTTAGTAAAAAGACAATTAACAAAGAGATTTAAATTTCAATGTACTAAACATGTTTATAATTATCCTTTCTTGATGGGTCAAGGTTTATGGAAAGGTAGTGAGAAATTAGGACCTAATGATACAGTTGAAGAAATTTTAGGTGAAGGTTCACTCAGTATTGGTTTTATAGGCTTGGCTGAATGTTTAACAGCATTAATAGGTGAGCATCATGGTCAGAGTGATAGAGCACAAGAGTTAGGTCTTAAAATTATAGGTCATATGAGAGAAATGACAGACGCTTGGCAAAAAGAGTGGTATACTTTAAGTACAGGTAAAAAGGTACATTTAAATTGGAGTGTACTTGGCACCCCCGCAGAGGGATTATCAGGAACTTTTGTTAGAAAAGATAAGAAAAAGTATGGTGTAATTAAAGGTGTAACAGATAAAGATTATTATACAAATAGTAGTCATATTCCTGTTAGTTTTCCAATAAGTTTTGTGGATAAAATAAAGAAAGAAGCTCCTTATCATAATTTAGAAAATGCAGGACATATTTGTTATATAGAATTTGATGGCGATGCTACACAGAATTTAGATGCTTTTGAAGCGATTATTCGTTGTATGAAAGAAAATGGAGTAGGTTATGGTGCAATAAATGTTCCTGTTGATAGAGACCCTGTTTGTGGATATACAGGAATTATTGGTGATATTTGTCCTAAATGTGGTAGGGATGTAAGAGAGACTATTTCACAGAGAGAAATTAATGCAATTCGTAAAAAATTTGGATTAACTACAAACTTTAATTTATCACATAATTCTTAATTTTAAAACTAAGTATTTTGGAAAAAAGTATAGGTGTTCATGCTTTTTTAGAGGCATGAAACCTATACAAAAATATAGTTTTGATGACAGTAGAAGTTATATTAATTTAGATATTCATTTTGAAGATAAATTGTTTAGGGGGTAGTGTTATGAAAAAGGAAGAAATGAAATCTATTGTTAAAATAGAGAGAATACGCAGAATTACAGGATATCTCACAGGTACGGTAGATAGATGGGGTGGAAGTAAGCAGGCGGAATTAAGAGATAGAGTAAAGCATACTCAAAAAGCTTATTAATTTAGTATAAATCAAGTCTTTATATTTATATATAAAGACTTTTTTTATTTTTACTTATGGACAAAAACAAAATAACATGATACAATAATTATAAACAGATATTTTTATTTTTGATAAAAGGGTGGTAAAATATGAGTAAAAAATGGTGTACTGAAATAGGGTATGATAATATTTTCATTTGGTATGGAAAAGAAGATAAATTTGTAGAAGAAATTTAAGTTGATTTGTGAGGTGTTAAAAATGGAAGAATTAAAAATAGGAGATATAAGAAATTTTGAGGGTTATGGAGTAGGTGTTATTTGTGAGGTAGGTTATTTAAAATATTTAGTTATAAATGAGATGGGTAATGAAAATTATATTCCAAAGGAAACACCTTATAGGTCAGTATGGTTAAGACCTGAAATAAGAGAACAATTTGCTAAAGTCTGTGAAAGTTATAAAGGCAATAAAATGATAGATAGTCAAATAGAGACTTTAACAAAGCGTAAAAAAGAATTGTTTAGTAATCATCTTTCAAATTTGGAAAAGTTAAATAAGTTAAATAATACTGTGGATAGTAAAGAGTTTTTAGAAATTTTTAAGAATAATTTAAGTATTGAGATATTTGAATTATTATGTAAAAAGTTTCATTATGTAATAAAATTAGAAAGTAATGAAAAAGGGAATAGTTATATTTTGAGTATAAGGAAAAGGGTAAAGTTAGCAACGAATAAGGATTTGCATAATGGTTGTATGTATAGTAATTTTGTATATAAAGATATTCGTAGGGGTTATGTAACAGCAAAATATATAATAGATAAAGAAAACCCAGCTTATAATTCTGTATTTTATAGTAATTATAGTTGTAACAGTATAGAATTAACTTTTAAGAATCCTATATATCGTTCAAAGATGAGAGAACAAGCAGACTTAGAGATGAATAATAGTCATACTGCATTGTTGTTTAAGAGTATTTATGATATAAAGTTAGGGTATGATGAAATAACAAAAGATATGGCTATAAAATTAGCAAAAAATATTATTGTTAAAGAAAGGTGATTAACTATGAAAATTAATGATGTTTTTAAGTTGACTTGTTATTGTTATAATGAATGTTTGAAAGAATATGGTATAACTGATTTAGAATTTAGTGAATGTACTGTGGATGGTGGTAAGTATTTTGGATTATTTGAAAAATTAACTTCAGAAAGAAAGAGAAGAAAAAGATTGGATTATTGTGTTGATATGGATAGTTTGACTTGGAGATTGTGTGAAAAACATAATATAAGTTTTGTGAAAATGAAAGATAGAGCACAAGAGATTTGGGAAGAGTATTGTAAAGAAAATAAATAAAGGAGTGATTTCAATGTCAAATAATGTATATTATTCTCGTTGTTGTGGTAAGTATGTAGAGAAAAATTCAGAGAGAATGGATTTAGTAAATCAAGGGTTAATACCTTTGAAAGGACATCATTGTTCTCGTTGTAAAAAGCCTGTTACAGTATATGGTAATTTTGTTTTAGAAGAAGATAAAAAGGCATATAATGAAGAGCAAAAGAAGATTAGAAAAGATAATGGTATAAGAGGTACTAAGGTTGAAGTTTTACCTAATGGTGATTTATATTTAATAAATAAAGTGTATAAAAAAGCAGAATTAGGAGAACCTTATCATCATTTAACAGAAAGATGGGTAGTTTGTGATTGGTGGGGTAAGTATATCACTACTATTAAGATAGAACACAAGACAGGTGCTTTGTATGTGGAAAATGACCCATTTGTAGAGAGATTGAAGAAAGCAAAATTGGCATGTGTAAGATTAGAATCTGTAGCTCAATTTATGCCAGAAGAAACTAATATTGATATATTAAAGAATGATGATAGACTAGTAGGTTTCTTAAAAAATTTAGGTTGGAAGTTTAGAGCAGATGGAAGAATGGTATAATAAAAAATAAGAAAAATAAATAGAAATTTTTAAAAAGTTGATTTCTTATTGAGAAATCAACTTTTATTTGTGTTTTATATTTTTAAAACAGAAAATATTGTAAAATCATAATATTTTTATTGTTTACTGTAAATATTTTTATCTTTTTTGTTGTTAAATTATTTTTATTGATGATTTTATAATGCTCAATTTATATAGTTTGAAAAAAATGAAAATTTTTATTTAATATGTGAAAATATTTTATCCTGCTTATTGCAAAAATAAAAAAGATGTGATACAATATAAAAGTAAAATAATAGTTTGGGATGTGAAATATTGAATGAAAGAATTAATAACTACAAAAAATGTTGATAGAAATATAATTTCGCCTATGATGTTAGAATATGCAGAACAGAAGGATAAGTTTCCTAATGATTTGGTTTTGTTTAGGGTAGGAGACTTTTATGAGGCGTATTTTGAAGATGCTGTTTTGTATAGTCAGATATGTGGTCTTACTCTAACTTCAAAGAAAATGGGTGATGGTAGTAAGAAGTCTGATGAAAATTGTATGCGTGTTCCAATGGCGGGTACTCCTTGGAAAGCTTTAAGTACTTATGCTGATATGATGATAAATGCTGGTTATCGTGTTGTTATAGTAGAACAATTAGAAAATCCAAAAGAGGTAGTAGGTAGGAATTTAAAGAGGGGTGTAATTAAGATAATGTCATCTGTGGATTTATCAGATGAACATTTGATTGAGTATGCTAATAATTTCTTATGTACTATTTATCGTGAGGGTAATGAGTATGGTTTATGTTTTGCAGATATATTAACTGGTGATATTTATTTGACAACTGTTGATAGTATTGGTGCTATATTGAATGAAATTTCAAGATATAAACCAAGTGAGATAGTAATGACAAAAGAAATGGAAATGTTGTTAGGTAATTGTATTGAAACAAAATTAAAATTAAAGGTTATGATTACAATAGATGATAGTTTATTTGATATTTTTGATTTTATATCTCCTATTGAAAAATCTTTTTCTTTGGATGATTGGAAGAAATTGGATTATCATACAATAAGTGAGATAAAAAGTTTGTATATATTATTAAAGTATGTTGAATATACGCAAAAAATGGAAATAAACTTTGGTAGCCTACCGCATTTTTATACAAATGAGTATTATATGTCAATAGATATTGATTCAAAGAATAACTTGGAGTTGTGCGAGAATATAGTAGATAAAGGTAGAAAAGGCACTTTATTATCTGTACTTGATAGATGTAAAACAAGAATGGGTAGCCGTATGTTGAAACAATGGATAGATAAACCATTATTGCAAAAGGGGAAAATAGAGAATAGGTTGGAAGCTATATCAGAATTGGTTGCAGATAAGGATAAGTTATCTGAAATTCAAGATAGTATGACGGGTATTTTAGATATATCAAGAATAATGGGCAAATTGAAGTTAAATAGGGCTATACCTAAGGATTTAGTAAATTTGAGAAGTTCTTTACATTTAATACCTAAAATACAGCAGTATTTGTCTGTATTCAATAGTGATTTATTTGTAAATTTGAATAGAGATATGGTAGATTTTCAAGCATTGACATTTTTATTAGATTCTTCATTGTTAGATGACCCTGTTAGTGATATAAGAGAGGGTTTAGTATTAAAACAAGGATATAATAATGAGTTAGATAAGGCTCGTGATATGATAGAACATTCTAATAGATACTTGATTGAATTAGAAGAGTTGGAAAGAGATAAGACAGGTATTAAGAATTTAAAAATGGTAAATAAGAATGGTAAATGTACTTTTGAAGTATTGAATAGTCAGTTATCAAAAGTTCCTTCTTATTTTAGAATAGAAAAGACATTGAAGAATTGTGTTAGATATGTGACAGACGACTCTGAAAGATTAGAAAAGGAATTATTTTCAGCAGAGGAAAGAAGTAAATCAATAGAAATAGAATTATATGAGGAATTAAAGAAGTTGATTCTGGATGATTTACATAATATTACTTTGTTGTGTAATGTAATATCTACTTTTGATGTAATTTGTAGTTTGGCGAGAGTTGCAGTAGATAATAATTATGTAAGACCTTTTATAAATATGGATGATACAATATCAATAGAGGGTGGTAGGCATCCTATTGTTGAACGAATGACAAGTGAACAGTTTGTGTCAAATAATGTGTGTTTAGATAAGGTAAATAATAGGTTTATATTGCTTACAGGACCAAATATGGCAGGTAAGAGTACATATATGCGTCAGGTTGCTTTAATAACTGTAATGGCTCATATAGGTAGTTATGTTCCAGCGGATTATGCAAATATATGTATTGTGGATAAAGTATTTACTCGTATAGGTGCAAGTGATGATATTAGTTCAGGTCGAAGTACATATATGGTAGAAATGACAGAAGTAAAGAATATTTTGGATAATGCAACTAATAAATCATTGGTATTGTTAGATGAAGTAGGTAGAGGAACAAGTACTTCAGATGGTTTGGCTATTGCAAATGCTATAACAGAGCATATTCATAATGAAATAGGATGTAAGACAATGTTTGCAACTCATTATCATGAATTAATTTCTTTAGAAGATAGATTGAATGGTCTAAGAAATTATCATTTATCTGTAAGTAAAGATGATAATGATAATCTTGTATTTAATAGAGAAGTTAAAGAAGGTGGGTTGTCTGAAAGTTATGGTATAGATGTTGCAAAATTGGCAGGATTACCTAATAAGGTAATAGATAGGGCTTGGGATGTTTTAGAGAAAATAGAAAATGATAATGTTTTTGAAAAGGCTATTGAGGATTCAGAAGAAATAGATGTTGTTAAAAAGTTAAAATCTATTGATAAAGCTTCTTTAACACCTACAATAGCATATAAGTTGTTATTTGATTTGATAGGTATGGTAGAATAATTTAAGGGGGCGACAAATATTTGAGTTTTATAGATTTAATAGATAGAATAGTACAAACTTCAGATGTTTGTCGTTCTATTTTAGAGGGTAATGAAGCACAGACAAGATGGTTATTGATAGATACTTTGTTATTAGATGGCTTAGGGTATAATAGAAGTGATATTCAAGTAGAATTTAGTTTAGATAGTGAAGAGCGTGTAAATAGATATGATAAATTGGATTATTGTGTATTATTGAATAATAAACCTAAATTATTGATAGAAGCAAAAAGTTTAGGAATAGATTTATTTGAGAAGTATAGTCAGTTAGAGAAGTATTTTAATGCAGTTCAGAAAATGTATGACTATAATCAAAAAGAATTAATAGGTTGTTTAACAGATGGTGATTTGTACTTATTTTATACTGATATAATAGAATGTGGTAAAATAGATAGAGAACCATTTTTTACAATAAAATTAAGTATATCAGAAGATTTAGAAAGATTAAAGTTGTTAAAATATAGTAAAGAAAATGTTAGTATAAAAGTTAATACAGATATAATAACTTCTGAAGAAGTATATGAGTTATATACTCCTTATAGAATAGATGTTATTGAGAATGTTTTTAATTATTTTAAATCACAAAGTCAAGAAGTAGATATAGATAGTGTATGGTTAAAAGGAAGATTGGTAAAAGGTATTAATACTTTTCGTAAATTGTATAGACATTTAATAAGTGAAGTAAATAAATTAAAGCCAAATTTATTGTATAGTCTAGCTTTAGAAGAAGACATACAAGAAAATGGAAAGATTGCAAATACTAAGTTTTCTTGTAAACCTATAAATTCAACAAATATAGAGTTTGAAACAAAGAATGGTAAAGTTTACATAACTGTACCAAATACAAATATAGGTATTATAGAGAGAATAAATTATTTGGTAAGAATAAGTGGTTATGGTATTCATAATGTAGTTTTAAGTATAGGAAATAAGGTTGTTAAATAATCTTTATATATGTTGACAAATGGGGATATTTATGTTATAATAATTTAAATGGGGTGTATGTTATGAAAAGAATTTCAGTGAAGTCTGATTGTTATGTTTTAGCAAATGTTTGTTTATGCGTATTTTTAATATTAACTGCAACATTTATTTGTTATTATTTATTGGTACCTTTATTTATTATAGGTTTATTTAATATTGCTAATATTGTAAATGGTGATGTTATAATGTCTTTAAGTGAAATTTTTGATTTATACATAAGTATGTTGTCTGAACCATTTAATTTATTAAATGATATATTAAGTAGAGGTGTACTTATATTTTGTTTTATAACTTGGTTGATTTCAGGTTTAATGTATATAATGTTTTTTATTTATGAAAATAGAAAGTAGGGTATGTGAGAATGAAATATTGTTTATATTGTAATAAATCAATGCCAGAAGAATTAGAAAATTGTTTTTATTGTAAGACAAAATTGGTAGATTTTAAGTATAAAATTATGAAGTTTTTGTTTGAATTTATTGCGTATATAGGTATGTTTATAACAGTAACAATGTGTATTTTAATTCCATTTGTTTTTGTTATAGGGTGGTTAATGAACTTAATGGTAACTGAAATAGAGTTTGTTCAATTATTAGATATGCTAAAATTGTTTTATGTGACACCATTTATAAATAATTTACCTACATATATTTTTGTATTGATATTTGGTGTTATACTTGTAATAGGTTTAGCGGGTATATATTTTGTAAATAAAAAGATGAAAAATATAATAAAGTCAGGTGATAAAAGTGAAGTATGTAGTTGCTGAATATGATGGTTTGTCTGTAAGTAAGAAATTTAAAGAAGTTGTGGGTATTGTGGAATTAGAAACAAGACCAAATGAGGATGATAATTTATATATTGGTGATAAAGTTTATTCTGTATGTGAAGAAGTAACTTTTGTATTTGATGAAAATACTTTAGAAACAAAATATGGTATTGTTAAAGTACAGGATGTTACAAAGTATGCAAAGGAAGAAATAGATAAAATATTAAGTTCAGAAATATTAGTTTGATGATGAGGTGCTTATATGAAAGTAGTAATTACTGCAGGTGGCGTGAAGGAAAAAATAGATGAAGTAAGAAGTATAACAAATAGCTCGTCAGGTAAATTAGGTAAAAAAATTGCTCATACATTTCTTTGTAGAGAAGAAGTTGAGCTTATTTATATTTATGCAGGTATAGCAGAACCTATTGATGATATAAGAGTTAAAAATATTTATATTAAAGATACAAATGATTTACTTAATGTAGTTACTGAGGTTTTGACAAATAATAAAATAGATATTTTTATTCATTCTATGGCTGTAGCAGATTATACTACTTCTTATGTAATAGATTTTGGAAAATTGCAAGAATTAGTACAAAATGTAGAAATAAAAAATTTAGATAATTATATTGAAGGATGTAGATTATTAACAAATAGTAAAATTTCTTCAGATATAGAGGAACCTGCAATTGTATTAAGAAAGACACCTAAGATTATAAAGAAGATAAAAGAAATTTCTCCATATACATTTTTAGTAGGTTTTAAGTTATTAGAAAATGTATCAGATGAAGAATTATTTGATGTAGGTTTTGATTTGTTAAGAAAAAATCGTTGTAATCTTGTACTAGCAAATGATATTAAGAAAATAAGAGAGGGTAATCATAGGGGGTTATTGATTTATCCTGAAAAAACATTTGATGTTATAGAGGGTAAAGATGATATTGCACATCATATTTATAAAAAATCTGTTGAAAGATATAATGTAGGTCACCCAAAATCAATTCAAATAAGTGAGGATAATAAAATAAATGAAGATGTTTACCATAGTTTTTATGGTATGGGTTTATTTTTGAATCAAAATGATTTTTTACCAAGAGTGATAAATCATGATAGACCTGATAAAGAAGGAACTTATGGAAATATGTCTGCAAAAGTAGATAATGGTTTTTATATGACTTGTCGTAATGTAGATAAGGCAAGATTAAAAAAATCAGATTTAAGTTTTATAGAAAATGTAGAAATGGTTTCAGAGGGTAGTGTTTATTCAAAGGTTTATTATAATAGTAATATAAAACCATCAATAGATACAACAATTCATTCTGAAATATATAATAATACTGATTGGAATAATATTGTTCATATTCATACTAATAAGATATTTTTAGGAGTACCGCTTGTTGAAAATTGTTATCCTTGTGGTTGTTCAGAAGAATGTAGTGCAATATTGGATATTATAAAAAATAATAAACAAGTAGAAGTTGTACAGATGAAAAAACATGGTCTTATTATAATGGGTAAGAGTTTTGATGCTTGTGCAGCAAAAATTATTGATTTATTTGCAAATTGTCCTTATATTGATTATGATTCCACTAAAATATCTGATGAGTGTCTTGAACATATTATAGAAGTAAGTCCTAAATTTTTGACAAAAGATAGTATTTATCCATTATGTAAAGGTGGAGAGGATATAGGATTTATATATGAGAAAATAGACGATAATATCGATGTTGTGAATTTTGGTATTTATACAATGGAGAATATTAGAGGAAAAGGACTTCACATAGTTGAGAAGTATTTAAATTTATATTCTAAAAAGTATATTCTTCATACAACAAAGGATTGTAAGATAGCAGATTTTTATAAAAGTAAATATGGTTTTGAGGAATTTGATGTTACAGATTCACAAAATTTAAAATATATTAAGTTTGATAGGAGATAGTTTAATGGATAAGATATTTATATCAGTAGATGAAGCATTTACCCATGCTGGTGATTTTCATACTGATGATGTAGCCAGTGGAGCCTTTCTTTCTATGTTGAATCCTTATATAGAAATAAAAAGGGGATTTGAAGTACCAGAAAATTTTGTTGGTATAGTATTTGATATAGGTGGTGGTGAGTTTGACCATCATGATACAGATAGGGAAATGAGAGATAATGGTATTTATTTTGCTTCATTTGGTAAATTGTGGCGTAAATATTCTCATATGATTGTTTCTGATTATGTATCAAAAGCAATAGATGAAGAGTTTATTTGTCCTATTGATAATTCAGATAATACAGGTGAAAGAGATACTTTGTGCTCTGTTATTTCAAATATGAATGGTTTTTGGAATGAGGATTGTTCACAGGAGGAGCAAGATAAAAGATATTTTGAAGCTGTGGGAATTATGAAGAAGTTTTTGGAAAGATATATAGCAAAATTTGAGGCTATTGAGAAAAGTCAAGGATATGTGTTAGATTGTTATAAATGGAGCAAGGATGGTATAGTTATTTTAGATAAGTATGCCCCTTGGAAAGAAACTTTGAAAAATACTGATGTAAAAGTTGTAATATACCCAAGTAATCGTGGTGGATGGAATGCAGAAAGAAGATTAAATATGGGTTTTGAATTTCCTGAAGAATGGTGGGGAAAGAGAAATTTAGAAAATGTAAAAGGTTTTATATTTTGTCATTCAACAGGATTTATGGCTAATTTTGAAACTTTTGAAGATACTTTGGATGCAGTATGTTGTGTAATGAAAGCAGGTGAATAATTTGTTGAAAAAATCCATTAATTTTGACAAAGTAAAGAGAATAAGTGGTAAAGTAGTTAGGTTTTTTGCAAAAAGTTTCTTAGTTTTGTTTGTTGTTTTATTTATTTTTGGATGTATAGGTGGTACATATTTAGGTATAAAAGTATGGCCTACTATTGAAGAATATAAAAATATTGCTTATGAAAAGTTTGATGAAATAGGTCCAAATACTTTTACATATTTAGGAAATACAGTTATTTATGGAAAAGATGGGAATATAATAGGTCAAATAAATGTTGGTAATTATCAATATGTAGAGATAGAGAATGTGTCAAAGTGGGTACATTTAGGTTATATTTCAGTAGAGGATAAAAGATTTAGAGTGCATAATGGTATTGATTATAAGGCATTGGCACGTGCAGGAGTGTCTTTAATTAAGAATAAAGGAAATATAACTCAAGGTGGTAGTACAATTACACAACAGGTTTTGAAAAATAATTTATTAACACAAGAAAAGACTTTTAAGCGAAAGTTAGTAGAATTCTTTTTAGCACCTGAATTTGAGAAGAAATATACAAAACAAGATATTATGGAATTTTATGTAAATACAAATTTTTATGGTAATAATTGTTATGGTATAGAAACAGCATCATGGTATTATTTTGGTAAACCTAGTAAAGATTTAACATTAAGTGAAGCGGCAACATTTGTTGGTATGAGTAATAATGCTTCTTTTTATAATCCTAAAACAAATTTAGAGGGTGTGAAAAATAAAAGAAATTTTGCTTTGGGAGAAATGTATGAAGATGGTGTTATAACAGAAGAACAATATAATGAGGCACTTGCAGAGGAATTAAACTTTTTATATCAAAGAGAAGCTAGAGTAAAAGAAAATTATCAAGTAAGTTATGCTATATATTCTGCAACATTGAATATAATGGAAGAAAATGGGTTTAAATTTAAGTATTTGTTTGAGGATGAAGTAGATTATAATAACTATAAAGACCATTATAATAGTGAGTATAATAGAATTTCAGAAGAAATTAGAGCAGGTGGTTATAAAATTTACACTACTTTGGATAGTGAAAAACAGGCAATTCTTCAGAAGAATTTAGATAAAACTCTGAGTAGATATGGTGAAAAAACTTCAGAGGGTAAGTATGCTTTTCAAGGTGCTGCTGTTCTTGTAAATAATGAAACAGGATATGTTGAGGCAATAGTTGGTGGTAGAGGTACAGATGATGAATACAATAGAGGTTTCTTGTCAAAGAGACAGCCAGGTTCTTCAATAAAGCCTTTGGTTGCTTATGGACCAGCATTTGATTCAGGGTTATATTATCCATCAAAAGTAATGAATGATAAAGATGACCCATCTGACCCTTATTTTCCACGAAATTATGGTGGTAGTTTTCATGGAAATATGCCTATAAGAGAGGCACTTGCTCGTAGTACAAATACTATTGCTTATATGGTATTAAAAGATTTAGGGGCAAATAGAGGACTTGAATATCTTGCTAAAATGAGATTTAGTTCTATGACGGATGTGGATAATCATAATACTGCTGTGGCATTAGGTGGTTTTACTTGGGGTTGTAGAGTAGTAGATATGGCAAAAGGTTATTCCACTATTGCAAATATGGGCGAATATACTGCAAATAATTGTGTTACTAAAATTGAATATCAGAATGTAGGTACAATTTTTGAAGAAAAGTCTGAAAAAGTACAAGTGTATGAAAGAGATGCTGCTTATATGGTTATAGATTGTGCAAAAGGTGTATTAACGGCACCTTATGGTACAGCGACTTCAAGAAATCCTTATAATGCAATATGTATGGCAAAATCAGGCACAACAAATGATGCAAAAGATGTTTGGTTTTGTGGTTCGAGTGTATATTATTCAATGGCTGTTTGGTGTGGTTATGATACACCTCGTTCAACAGGTTTAACGGGTGGTGCAATACCTGCTGTAATTTGGAGAGACTCTATGGTTGAATTACATAAGGATTTAGAGAAAAAGGATTTTTCTCGACCTGATACTGTTATAGATTTAAGTATAGATTATAAGGGTGATATTGCTAATTATTCAACAGGTGCTAAGGATATGTTTTCTAAAACATTGTTAGATAAGGCAGAGGCAGAAAAAAAAGCGTTAGCTGAAAAGAAAAAGATAGACGCTGATAATATTTTGATAGCAGAAATTAGAGCAGATTTATCAAATTTGAGAAACTTTATTATAACTGCTTCAACAGATGGTACTACATTAAATAAGAGTTATACATCTATAAGTAAGAAAATAAATAAGGTTTATCAAGAATCTATAAAGAAAGAATTATTGGATGACTTAAATAGTATAAAGAGTTATTTTGCTGTGGATATTAGAAATATGGGTAAGATAGCAGATAGAAATAATAAAATTATATCAAAACAAAAAGAAATAGACGCAGAAAATGCGGTTGTTGATGCTTTAAATTCATTTAATGATTATACAGTTACAGGTAGAGAGAGTATTAATGCAGTTGAAATGACATATTCAGCATTAGAAAAACAAATTAATAAATTATCAAGTAATACAAAAAGAGGTTTTTATTTAGATAAATTAAAGACAATAAAGGGGTATAAGGAAATATTACTTAAACCATATCGTGAAGAAATAGAGAGAGAAAAAGAACAGAAAAAAGAGGAATTAAAAACTCAAATAGTTGAGAAATTAAACTCATTGAGAGAGATTGTAGAGTATCCTAATAATGTTTCTGTTTTATATTCAGAAGTTGAAAAGTTATTTGCAGAGTGTAAGCAAATAGGTTTGGATTATTCAAATTATCAAAGTGAGTTTAATGATATTAAGAAGTATATTGAATCCTTAAAACCAATAGAGGTAGTTATTCCTGATTTATCAGAATCAGATGAGAAAGAAGATTCAAATTCTGAATTAGATAATTCAGAAGATATAACTGTATCAGAAAAACCAAAATATGATTTTGATGAGGAAGATGTCATTGAAACAGAAGAAGAAGAAATAGAAATAATAGAATAGTAAAATTAGGCTGATTTTATTAAAAATCAGCCTTTTTAATTTTTTTTATTTTTGGACATAAATAAATTATTTCTATACTTTAATGTAAACATAAACTTTTATATTTGATATATAAGATAGTTAAGGAGTTGTTAGTTTATGGAGTATTTATTGAAAAATGGTAATAAGGTTATAATAAGGGAAGTAGAAGAGAAAGATGCAGAAAGTATGTTAAATATACTTATAAAAAGTTCAAAAGAAACAAAATTTTTATCTCGTAATTCTAATGAATTTAATAATATTAGTTTTGCAATTGAAAAAGAAATAGATATAATAAGACGAATAAAAGAAAGTAATTGTGAATATTGGTATGCAGTTGAGTATAATGGTGAAGTAGTAGGTCAATGTTCTGTAAAGTATGTGAGGAATAGTGAAAGATTTTATCATAGAACAGAAGTTGGTTTTATGCTTTTGGAAAAGGCTTGTAATATAGGAATAGGTGGTAAAATGATGTTACATTGTTTAGAGCAATCAAAGAAAATGAATGCATTACAAGTAGAGTTATCAGTAATAGAAAATAATGAAAGAGCTTTAAAAATGTATAAAGGTTTTGGTTTTAAAGAAGTTGGTAGAATACCCCGTGAGTTAAGATATTTGGATGGAAGTTTTGCAGACGGTTTAAGAATGGTCAAATATTTAGATAAGGAGTGAGTTTTATGCCTTCAAAAGTTATAAAACAGAAAGTTGTGAAGTATAAAGGTAAAGAAGTATTAATTTCTTGTGTTCAATTACCAATAGGTTGTTTTGAAACAGGAGCCTTTTATGTTAAGACAATGAATGAGATAGACATAAAGGAATGTAATTATTTAGAAGATGCTTTATATTATTTTGATAATTTTATAAAGAAATATACAGATAAAACAAAAGAGCAAGTTACAAAAGTACCTGAAAGATATAAGAAATTTGCGGAGGCTTATTATAAGGTTTATAATGAAACAAAGGAATATTTTGCAACAAATCCAATTATAGATGATGGTGGTGCAAGTAATTTTGATTCTGCGTATGTAATAATAGGTAGAAGGTTACAAAAAGGTTTAGTAAAGGCAGCACTTGAAAAGTATAATATGAAATCAAAAGTAGATGTTATAAATGATTTAATTTATGTTTGTGTACCATATACAAATTATCAAGGTTTTGGTAACACAGAACAAGCTAGGTTTATGGCAAAAAGATTTCAAGAATTAGGTTTTATATCAGATGTAGATTATAGAATAGATTAAATAATGAGGTGATTATTATGACAGATAGAGAATATTTAAGTAAAGATTTATTACCAGGATTGAAGTTTGTAATAACTAAAAATGTAGTGCATATAAGTTCAGATTCAACTTCATTTTTAAGTTATACAAGACCAACAAAACTAATACAACAAGATTTATTAGATGTTTATAGTTCAGTTGTTAGAACAGCAAAATTAAAAGGTTGTGGTATTTCTTATCAAAATAAATATAAGAAAATTATAACTGAAAATTGGCAAGTGTATCTGGAACAATCAAATAATTTAGATAAAATATTTGATGAACTTGTAAATAAGGCAAAAGTAATACAGAAAAGAGGTATTCATTTAGGTTGTTCTGATGATTTAGTATTAAAAGAAACTACTGAATTTGCTTGGAAATTAAATCCATATTTTTATACTAATTCTGCAATAAGTATTATGAATAATATTTATAATGAATTAAAAAGATTGGATAATCAATTAAAGGGAATGGATGAAATACCTAAAATAAATGGTAAAGCAAGTATGAAAATATTTTTATAATAAAAGATGTTTGGAATTTTATGATTCCAAACATTTTTTTCTTGACAAATCAACTTTTTTGTGTTATAATAAAGAAAAAATATTACAAAGGGAGTAATATTATGAATAATTTTATTATTAAGAAAAGAAATATAAAATCAGGTGTTATTGAATTTGGAAATATTATTTTTACTGATAAAGTTAAAGCACTTGAAAGAGCAAATGAATTAAATGATTCAGAGGTAAATAAAAATTTATTCATTCATACTGTTGTAGAAGTTATTGAAGTAGAACAAGAGAAACGATATGAATGTGATATGGAAGATGAAGAGTTAAAGGAATATAGAGAAACTATTCTTGCTATTGAAAAAGATTTGTGTGATAATATTCTTTCGTATGATGAATGGGCAGCAATAGAGTATGGTGATACAAAAATTGATACTTATTTTACTGCTATAAATCTTTATAATGCAGGATATAGAAAAGTTATTGACTTTAAGGAGAGTGAAGAAAATGCCTAATAATTTTGATTTAGTATTGAAATATAAAATGTTTGGAGCACCTTCTTGTGTAGAATATTTATATATTTATCTTTTTACAGATGAGTATGAGAATGGTGTATTTTCTGATATGGAAAATGATATGACAGATATTTCTATTATGCTTTTTGGTAAGAAATCAAATGTAAAGAAATTTAATTCTCTTAATGAGTGCTATAATTTCTGTTGTGAGATTATGAGTTAGGAGTGATAATATGAAACAATGTCCAAATTGTGGTAGTTATATGGATAGTAAAATTGTAGTAGTAGCAGGTGATTATAAACTTGTTTATAATTGTATTTGTGGGTATTCAGATACTCAACAGACTTGTACATATAGTAATAAAACAGAAATTGTTAAGGGGGATAAATAAGTGGAAAAAGTAGTAGATATTACATCTTATGAATATTATGCAAAAAAGAAACCTTATAGAAAGGTATTAGAGGAAGAGATAGATTTAGCTATATATAGTTATATGCAGGGTTCACCTATTTGGGGTAATCAATATGTAGTATATGAAATTTCTTATGATATGCAGAAATTTATAGATAATATGCCTCATATTCGTGAAAGACTTCTAAAGACAAAATTTGCAAAGAATGTAGAAAGTCAGAATAAAAAGATTTCTGCTATTCCTAATACTGTAGAGGAATTTAAAAATGCTTATGCAATCAATCGCATTATAGGTGATTTAATTATAGATGGTTGTATTGTAAATTCTGATTCAAGTAAGGTATTTCATTGGGAAGTAGATAATAAAATGTCATTAAATGCTGACTTTAATAAGTATTGTGCTGAAAAGATGAAAAGACCTCTTGCTAAGATAGTTGAAATAAATGGTTGGGAAAGAGAAAGTTGGAGATTTTATTTTGATTATCCTAATGATGAGGAATATGAAGTACTTGAAAGACTTTCTGAAAGATTTAATAAGTTAGGTAAAGTAAATCAAGTTATTGGAGAATCAAGTCTTGAATTATATTTTGTTCCAGAAGAATATGATGGTATTAACTTTGAATATCGTGGTGGTTATATGGCAAAAAATAATTTTATGGATGGTAAATTGGATATAGATAAAGTTAATGAAGTTATAGAGTATGATAATGAAAAGTTCTTTAATTTTTTCTATAAAGGTGGATGTAGAAACTTATTTAAGTAAGGGTGGTATAAAAAATGACTGAAGAAATGTTAAGAAGAAAATTTGAACAGGATTTGGCTGATTTAAGAAGAAAGCAGAATAATTGTAATCATAATTGGGGTGAAGTTAAATATGACCCTGAATTTAAGAATGAGCCTACTGGTTGGGAATATGAGGGTAGAGGTTCTGATGTATGGCCTGTTGCAACAGGTTATAGACAGGTAGAAGTAAAGCGTTGGAGTAGAACTTGTAAGTGTTGTGGTAAGGTTGAATATACAAAGGAACAAGTTCCTACTGCTTATGCACCAAAGTTTAATTAAGGAGTAAGTTATGAAAGTTTATAAAGTATTGTCAAAGGTTGTAACAGATGAATATCATAAGTTAAATGGTGAATACATTTATGATGGTGAAAGAGAAGAAATTTATGAGCCTACTGTTCATTTTGATAGCAGAGAAAAGGCTATGAATGAATGTGAAAGAATCATAAATAAAGTTTTTGATGAAAAATATACAGATAATTCAATTCATAATAGTGAAGTAGTAGAAAGAAAAAAGAATTGTTTAGGTTCTTTGGAAAGAAAGAATTATTGTATGATTACAAAACAAGGTGATACTATTGTGGTAAAAATTAAAGAGATTTCTGTTAGTTGAGGTGATATTATGTTGGAGAGAATTAGAAAACTTATTGAAAGATATTCTCGTATAAGTGCAGAACATTCTACTGCTGCAACTATGAATGATGAATTTTCAAAAGGTGTTTGTAGTGTTGTAGATGGTGTGGTGTCTGACCTTAAAAAAGTTGAAGTAGAAATGAGTAAGTTAAAACTATTTAAGTGTACTTTTGAAGTAGATACAGGAGTTAATTATAATAAAAAAGTGAAATATCTTTTTGCAAATAATGAAAGTGAATGTTATGATATTCTTTCAAGGAGTAAAAAGATTTGTCCTTGTCATGATGATACTGTAATTAATCTTGTTGTAGAAGAAGCAGATGTAGAATATGGTTTAATTATGTAGTTGTTGAAAAGTAGTTTGGAAAATAAATTCTAAACTACTTTTTTATAAAAAAAAGTTGACAAATCTTCTTTTTTATGTTATAATAATAATAAAGATTATAATTTATATTAAGTTTGTGAGGGATAAATAAATGATTATTAGAGGAAAATATACAATAATTGAGTGCGATAAGGGTAAGTCAATTGATAAATTTGCAGAAGAACTTTTGCATTATGTGACATTTCATGATGAGAAAGTAATGGGTGTTTTTAATTTGGTCTATTTTGAAGTTAAGAAGGGTATGAATGTTAATAATGTTATTGATACTTGGTCTTATGAAAGAGAAAATCGTTAAATAGTTTCTTGAAGAAAATAAATGGTTAAAGGAAAATAAGTAGATTTTCTTAAAGAGGTGTTTTAATATGAGTACATTAGAAATTATTAGAAAAGTGTTATCAAGAAATGGTTTAACTTTAGGTACAAATCAGGGTAGTCATTGTCTTATATTACCTTATGAAAGATTGTATTTTACAGAGATTAAGGAACAAAAAAGTAAAATTTTATTTACTATGAAGTATTTAAGACGTGAACCTATTCCAAATGGAACTTTTAGAGCATATCAAACAAGAAGTTTGGTTTGTAGAAATTTTGAGGAAGTTGAAAAAGAAATAATTGATTTTTTGGAATTTATAAAAAGAAATGATGGTCTTATTGTAACAGAGGGTACTTCTATTGAAGAAAAGTTAAATGCAATTGCAAAATCTTTTTTGGGTTGTGATTTAGTCAAGGGTGTACCTGTTTATAATGCTATGTATCAAGCATATTTACTTGGTAAAAGTGAAAAATAAGGAGAATAAAAATGATTTATGTTATTGGTAAAGATAAGTTAGATTGGGCAAAAATAGATGTAAAAGATTATTGGTATACTGATGAAAAAGGTAATACTGCTATTGATAGAACTTTACTTAAAGTAAAAGTTGGTGTTCCTCAATATAAAGCAACATTTTTCAATAATCAGGTAGATGCAGAAGAAATGATTAAAAATATTAAAAAGTTTAAGCCTATTTTGGTTTCTTATTTACCTACTGATGACGCTCCAAGTGTTGATGAGTTGAAAGTATTTGCACTTGATATTGTAAGAGAAGTTAAGTAAATAAAAAAGATTGGTGGTTGGTGATATGAAATATACAAGTCTAGATGTTAGAATGAAAAGATATGAAGCAGTTTCAGATATTGTTCTTATGAGAAGAACACCTGTAATTTTGAGATTCGATGGTTCTCATTTTCATACATATACTAGGGGTTTTGAGAAACCTTTTGATAATGTTATGATGGAAACTATGCAGAGAACTATGGAAGCACTTTGTAATGATATTCAGGGTGCAGTATTTGGATATACTCAAAGTGATGAAATTACTATTGTTCTTTGTGATTATAAGACATTAGAAACTTCTGCTTGGTTTGATAATAGGCTTGAAAAACTTTGTAGTGTAGGTGCTTCAAAGGCAAGTAGATATTTTAATAAATTTTTTATTGAAGTTACAGAAAAAGCATATAACAATAAAGAAGTAACTGATAAAATGTATGAAAAGTATAAAAGTAGATATTTTACTGCTGATTTTGACTGTAGAGCATTTAATATTCCAAAAGAGGAAGTATGTAATTGTGTAATTTGGAGACAGAATGACGCAGAAAAGAATTCAATTCAGTCTTTGGCGCAGAGTCTTTATTCGCACAATGAATTAAAGGGTCTTAAATGTAATCAGTTGCAGAATAAAATGTTTACTGAAAAAGGTGTAAATTGGAGTGAACTTCCTACATATTGTAAGAGAGGTTCTGCTTGTATAAAGGATGAAAATGGTAAATGGTTTATTGATTATGATATGCCTATTATCAAGGAAAATAGAGAATATGTAGAGAATCCTGTCTATTGTGAGGTGGATTAATACATATGAAATTAACAACTAAAAAAGTATCATTATTAGGTTTAGGTATTGCACTTTTTGTTGTTTTGACTATGTGTTTACAAGTACCTATTTTTGAAAATTATTATATTTGTTTAGGATATATTATAATGGCTGTTTATTGTTGTTCAGTTGGTGTATTGAGTGGAACACTTGTAGGCACATTAGGTGTTATTTTGTATTGTTTGTTGACAAGTGGTTTGAGAGGTATGCCAGGTTGGGTGATAGGAAACATTGTGATAGGAATTGTTTCAGGTTTAACTTTTAGATATACTAGGTTAATGGATAATAAGTATTTAAGATATTTTCTTTGTGGTGTTGCAGTAATAAGTAGTACATTTTTAGGTATTTTTGTATTAAAGTCTATTGTTGAAATGTATTTATATTCACAACCTTTTTTGTTAAGAGCAGCAAATAATATTTATGCGTTTATTGCAGATGTGGTTGTTTTATTGTTTGCAATTCCATTTTGTGATATGTTGGACTTAAAAATAAGAAAATATATAGAATAAGGTGATTTTATGGGAAAAATTACTCAAAAGAAAATAAAATATTTTGGTGAGGAATGTCATATATACTGTGATGGTAAATGTTATAAGGCTTGGGGTTTAGTATCTCGTCCTAGAGTAGAAGTAAATGGAAAAGAGTATTGGGTAAGTGATAATGAATTTGACTATGCACCTGATAATCCTGAAACTTATGAGGGCGGAGACGGTAAACCTATTATAAATACAGGTAGAGATATGAATAAATGGTGTGCAAGATGTTGTGAAAGAAGTTGTATAGTTCCAATAACAGAGGGTATAAAAAAATCTAAATTAACTAATTGGAATGAAAGACAAGAAATAGAATCTTGTTAATAATTTAGAGAAGGTGAATATTATGTGTGGAGAAAATTGTAAGTGTAAAGAGAAAAGAAATAATATTTATATATCTCGTTGTGAGGCCTGTTATACAGGTTATTCCCTTGTGGCAGCAAAAACTGCTGATGAGGCAAACGAGTATATTAAGCAATTTAAGGAAAGAGATAAAGGTAATTTAGGGGATTCAAAAGGTTATTCTTTTGTAGATGAAGATGATATTGTAAGAGAAGTATATACTGAAAGAAGTGGCATTGTACTTCATGGTATTCATTATAATGGATGGAATTAAAATATATAGTTAGGAGAATATTAAAATGTCTGAAAAAGTTAAAGCGATTCATTGGGGAGATTTTGAAAAATGGGGTTGTCCTATGTGTGGTAGTGATTATGTTCATTCAAGTTTTAGAATAGGTAATGAAGTACCTGTGACTTGTGGTGAATGTAAGCATGAGTTTGTTCTTCTTCCTGATAATATGAGATTTTCAAGTTTTAAACAGGGTTGTGATGATGGGACTTCTTATCATGTAGAAGTATATGACCACCCAAGAGCAGGAATTCCTAAACATAAATATAAGGCACCTGATGTAAGACCAGATGGTGATGGTGAGTATTGGAGACCTCGTGGTATTGGTTATGATTTGGCTGGTTTTGTTAAGTCTAAGGAAGCTGGTGAGAGAATTGTAGCAATGTTTGAAAAAGCATTAGGTAAGAAACCTGAAACTTGGCTTGATTTTCGTGAAAGTGAACCAAATTGGATTCAAGTAAAAGTTCAGGGTTCAGAAGCAGATTTGAGTCTTCTCTATGACCTTACAAAAGATACAGGAATTATAACTGAAGAAATTGTAAAAAAAGTAATAAAGAAGAAAAATAGAATTATAAAATTTGCAATAGAACAAGAAATTTCTGTTCCAAATGATATGAGTGAAGAAAATATTGAAACACTTATTAAATCAATGTCAAATGGTAAAGATTATATTTGGTCTGAAAATGGAGATTTATTTACTGAATAAAAGGAGTAATATTTATGATTGTTAGACAAGATTTAAAATCAAAATATGGTCTTGACTTAAATAAGATGTTTAAGTATTCTGCTGAATTAATTGAAATAAATGTAGAAGATGTAAAAGTTGTATTTGATTCTGATTGTCCAGAGACCTATTATATAAAAGATATAAGTGGTAAATGGTTTTTAGTAACTCGTAAGAATATTTTTCAGCTTGTTGAGATAGGCAAAAGATATGTATTTACGTCTATTTCAGAAACAATTATAGGTATTTGTGAGGAATTGGAGGACTAAATATGAAAAAGGTAATAGTTGCAGGTTCTAGAACATTTACAGATGGTACATATTTGAAAGAAACATTAGATAATTTGTATAAAGAAGATTTTATTTTGGTTTCAGGATGTGCTAATGGTGCAGATAAATTAGGTGAACAATATGCTACAGCAAGAGGTTTGCAGATAGAAAAACATTATGCTAAATGGTCTGATATATCTGTTCCTAATGCAGTAGTAAAATATAATCAGTATGGCCCTTATAATGCTATGGCAGGGCATAATAGAAATCAAGAGATGCTTAATTCACTTTTGAATAATGATGATAAAGGTGAAGTTGTAGTGTTTTGGGATAGAAAAAGTAAAGGTACTGAAAATATGATAAAAATTGCTACAAAAGTAGGTTTACCTGTAATAATAAATTATATTTAAATTTTAATATTTTGTCAATTTTAGATAGAGTGTTTTCCTATATTTATTTTCTACAGTTATAAATTATTACTAACAAAAAAATATATTTATTATTAGTTGATTAGTTAAAAATATATTGCAGTTTATGAGGTGATTATATGAAAAAAAGAAATATTTTAATTTTATTATTGGTTTTTATTTTACTTTCCTCTTTTTTTATAGGAGTAAGTGCTTTTAGTTATTATGTGAATATTGAAGCAGTTATAAATCAAAATTTAAAAATGGTAGTAGATAATATTGAGTGGACTCCTATGGAAACAGATGGCACAGCATTACGCCCAATAACTTATAAGGGTAGAACTTATTTACCTGTTAGGGCATTAAGTGAAAAATATGATATTGCTATTGATTATGATGATGACACTCAAACTGTACTTATTGGTAACAAGGAGTGGACTCCATATATTCATGATATTATGTTTATTTCTTGTAATGACTTTGTAGGTTATACATTTGATAAAGATTTATTAGAATGTGCAGGTAATGATTTTGAAGCAGGTTTTGTTTATGATGAGGATGTGTTAAATTTTTATTCAGAAACTTCATTATTGGTTAGTAGAAGATTTCAAACAATGAAATTTCAGATAGCTTATGAAAAAGGTAAGTGTAAACAAGATGCTGTTACTTTATATATAAAAGAAGATAGTAAAAATGGTGCTATTTTAAAATCTGTGACTGTGGAGTCAGGTGAACTTTTAGATGTAGAATGTGATATAAAAGCAGCAAATAAATTATTTATTTGCAAAGACAAATCAGAAGACTATACAGGTAAAATTGTAATTGGAAATATTTATTTTAAGTAGTGTTATAATGGTTGTTGTTGAAAAGCAGCAACCATTTTTATTTTTAGTTTACACATAAATAATTTTTATAATGCATAAAAATTAGGTTGAATATATTATTTTATATTGAATGATTAAAGTGTGTAAAGTAGGTGTTTTGTATGTTAAATGTAAATGTTTACATAGATAAAGCAGTTGAAAATTGTTCTACTTTTATAGATACTGCTACAATTATGAATTATATGTATAATGGTGAGCAACATAAAAAAATGAAAAATTCTTTACATTTGTGCTTATTAAATGGTTGTAAGGCTATCTTGTTGAAATATGGTGCAAATTTTGGTTGTTGTTCAGAAGATGATATAATACAATATACAATAAATAATTTTAATTGTGCTAGTGGGATAGCACAAATATTAGAGAAAGAAAAAATTTGGAATTTAGCAGTAAGAGTTAGAAATAAATCATATTATAGACAATTAGACCATATGATAGGTTGTGATTTAAGACATTTTGTAGATTTCTTAAATGAAGAAATAAGGGTATAAGGAGTGTTGAATATGTTAAGTGTGGATAGTTATATAGAAAAAGCAAAAGAGTGTCAAAACTTTGTTTATAATCATAGAATGGGTGTTCCTTATTTTTATGGCGATTCAACATTCAATGCTATAAAACAGAATGCTATGGATTGTTTATTTAATGGTTGTAAGGCTATTTTTACAAAGAATAAAATTCCCATATCTGTGAATAAAGAAGAGGCTATTCATTATATTAGGTCAAATCATGAAATAGGTGGTTTGATAAGTACAGCATTGAATTGTTTATCTGAGTGGGAATTTAATACCTTAAATAGAAATGATAATTTTGCTGAAATGTGGTTAAATGACTTAATTTATAGGTTACAAGATTATTGTGTGTATTTACAAACAAATATAGCTAATAGATAAGGAGTGTTACTAATGGATAAGAAATTAAAAATAGGTGATATAAGATATTTTGGTGATGAATATTTATCAGGTAGTGAAAAGTTTGCTCCAGGTGTGGTAATAGGTTATAAAAATAGGTTTATAAATGCGACTACAAAAGTAGAATGTTATGTTGTAATTTTATATACAGGTACTATAACTAGTTATCCTATTAAAACTACTGAAATAAAAATTTCTCGTGGTTTAGACCCTGTTCTTCGTGATTTGTTAACAGAATTATGTAATTCTTATATAAAGAAAGAAAATTTAGAGAAGGAATGTAAGTTAGCAGATATTCATTTTAATTCTTTATGTAGCCATGCTTTTTCAAATGCAAAAAAGTTTAAAGAAAATAGGAGTTGGTAATATGGCACTTTTAGGTATAGGTGATTTTCGTAAATTTAAAGTAGGAAATAAAGAAATAATAGGTGTAGTAATAGAAACAGATAAGTATAATCACACTTATAGGGTAATTGCAAATGATGGTAGTTGGTGGGATTTTGTAATAGGTCAAACAATTATAAAACCTATAAAGATAGATGAAAAAACTTATAATTTATTTAGAGAAATTTGTAAAAAGTATGAAAAAGTATATGAAATAAATTTGAGTATATCTTGCTTAAATGCAGATTTAGTAGCAACAAATAATGATATAACTAAATTGCGTGAGAAGTTAAGAGAAAATAAAAAGGAGTGTTAAATATGGAAAGATATGAATTAATGTCAAAAGATAATTTCAAGAATGAATTAGATTTATTTATAATAAAAACAAGATTAGGTGAAAAAGAGAAAGTTATAACAATACCATTAAAGAGAGCAAAAATAGTTGTATTAAGTCATATATTAGGTATTTTGTCTGTTTATGATAGAAGTTTTGTTCAAAAGTATTCAACAGATTATTATATGGATACAATTTGTAGAATAAAGGGTTATCAGATTGATATGTTACCAAGTTATCAAGAGGCATGTGATAAATTAGGATTAAGTGATAAAAATTATTTGGATATTGCTTGGATTTGTGATAAATTTGGTTGTGATAAAAATATTTATGAATTGAGAGAATTATTGATGATATACAATAAAAGATTTAATTGATAGAGGTGTATATTATGAAAGTAGTAGGTACTATAATAAATAAAAATTGGAATCTTGTAGGTTTAATGTTGAAAGGTAAACCAAGTGAGCTAGGAATAAATGCAAATAAAGATTGGATGATTTCTCATTTTACTATTGAGGAAGCAAAAAGTTTGATAAAGAAATCAAAAAGTTGTGATTTTTCAATAGATAATAATGGAAATATTAAATCTAATTCTACAAAACAGTTAAAAGATTTACCTATGTATAATATAGATGGTATGCCTATAAATAATGATATATTTATTGAGAGCTTAATAGAACAAGATGGTGATATTGTAGGCGCAGTTATTGTATATCCTCTATTAAATGAAAAAAAGAAGTTAAAATTAAAAGAGGTGCAAAGTTTATCTACTTATTTTAACACAAGTAATTTTAGTGTTAGAGTAAGAGATGATGAACCATATATAACAGGTAAAGGTGATACAAAGAGAGAAGATATACCAGTAGTAAAATTAAAACCAGAACATACAAATAAAGATTTAGCATTATATATGAGAATAAGTAGTTTTGATTTAATAGGAGAATTAGTAAATGGTAAAAATGATACTTATAGTGTGTATGTTGATGGTTGGTTTTGTTCTTTACAATTTCCAAAATGGATGGAAGAAAAAGTTTTAGCATTTGATAAATTTGACTATTATCCTGAAAAAAATAGTAAACCAGAAGATAATGAAAGTGGAATTTTAGTATGTGAATATGGTAGTGAAAAAACTATTGATAAATATAAGAAGTTTTCAAAAGATAATGGATTAAATTTAAAAGTTATATTTGAAATAGATGCAACAACTTTTGATAAAGAGGACCCTGAATATAAAAAGATGTTTTTAGATACTATGAAAAAGCATATAAAAGATTATGATTATTTTGTATATAGTAGTATTTATAATATGGTATATAATAGAGTTTTTGATAATTATATAAGAATTACAAAAGAATTAGCAAATACATTTATTAAATACTGTGACATAAATAAGATAAAGCATGAAGAATATTTTATGGTATATAAAGACGGTAAATCTTTATTTAATATGGATATTATTCCTTTTGGTAGTTTAAAAGTTGAAAAAAGAAAAAGTAAATTTATAGATAAATTACAAGGTAAATATGTTTTTGAATTAAAATAATAAAAATGGTTGAAATATTATACTATTTCAACCATTTATTATTTTGATTTTTGGACATAAATATATTTTTAAAAAGCATATAAAAAAGATAGAATTATTTATTTTTGATTAAATAAGTTAAGGAGATGATTTTTATGTTATCAGGCAGGGTAAAAGTAATAGCCAATGAAATAAGAGGAACATTAAAGGAAAATGGTGTACCTTTTGGTTATGTCAGTGTTACTTGTCATAAAATTAGAATGGATAAAGGTATGGTAGAAGAAATAAGAATTAAATTATTAAAAGCAGGTGAACATAAGTTACCAAATGGTCAATATTTGTTAAATTTTGTAGCAGATTATCATGAATATTTAACAAAGAAATATGTAAGTGATACTTTATATATAGGTTTATCATTATAGATGAGGTGATATTATGAAAAAAAGTACTTTGAAAAATTATATAAATGAAACAAAAAGATTATATGAAAATGAGGGTTTAAATAGTATATATCAAAGGATAGGTTGGGCTATTGAACATTATAGGAATAATAAAGGTATTAGTGATAAAGATTTTTATTATTTAGGTTTGGTAGATTATAGCTTTATGCATTATCTTATAAATAGAAAAGACATTTTAGATGTAGGTAAGACGATAGGTTCAGATATAAAAATTTATGATTATTGTTATAATCATTTACCTATAAATCCTATTATGTTACGAGAGAATATAATATCAATGTATGGGGATATAAATGAGGGCAGAAAGTTAGCAACAGACCCAAATTTATATTATAAGATGTATTTTAATTAGTGTAATATAAAAAATATGTGTTAATTATATTTGATAATTATGCAGTTGTAAGAGAATTACCTAATTTATTAGTACAATAAAATATGATAGATTAAGGAGTGATAATAATGTTTGGAAGAAGAAATAAAGTAAATTTATTGCAGTTATTAAATGCTATAGAATGTTATCCATTGGGTAGTTGGGGTGCAGGTGAAGTTTCAAGTATGGCAAAGTTAGTAGTTTGTGCTCATTTAATGGGTAGGGAGTATGGTATGGATGTTCAATTAATAAAACAATTAGTTGTGGATGCCTTAGCAGGTTATTGGAAAATTAGTAAATTACCTAATCTTCATGAAGCGTTAAATATTTTAGGTGTTGGTATGGATTGGTATAATGATTATAATAAAGTTCAAATGTGGCGTGAGTCACATCAGTATGAAATATTGAGTTTAGAAAATATGATTAAAAGTTTGTAAGAGGTGATTATTATGAAGCAAGGAAAAATATTAATACCAGGAGTAGATAGTCATAAGATTTTTACACCACAAGATGCTCAAAATAATGGTTATATGTCAGGTAGTAGAGTAAGTGGCTTTATATTAGATGCTGTATGTGGTGGTACATATCAGAATGAGAGAGCGTTGGAAATGCATAGAGAGTGTTTTGATTATGTAAAGAAAGTATCAGATAAGTTTAAGTTTGGTGAAGGGCATGGGATAAAATATTATTATAAAGATGAACATGTATTAAAAGCAGTTTCAGAATTTATCAACAATGGTAAAAAAGCACCTGTAAAATCAGAAGAAAAATATACAAAAGAGGAATTGAAAAAATTAGGTTATTTTTCAGGAACAGTTGTGGGTGATAATCTTTATAAACACTTACAGGCTTTAGGTTTATCAGGTCAAGAGTTACAAAAAACTTATCAAAAAGAGATGGCTAATCTTCGTAATTCTGTAAAGAAAAAGACATTAGGTGAAGGAAGAGCAACAAAGCATTATTATGAGTTAATAAGTGTAAATGAATTTATGTTTGAATTAACAAAAAGATATGAAAAATAAGAATAATAGAATAAGGGGTTGATTTTATGTTATCATTGAATGTATATTTAGAACATTATCAGAAACAAAAAGAGTTTGTAAAAAGTCATAGAGATGATTATTATTATATAGGTAGTTCTGAGTTTAATGATATTAAAAGAAATATGAAATTAGCCCTTTTGAATTTATGTAAAATATTATTGGTTTATAATAATATACCTTTTCAAGAAGAACCTGAGGAATCTATAATAACTTTTGTAGGCTCAAGACAGAATTATTCTCAATTAGTTTATAGGGTAAAAAGTGAGATAGAGTTATGGGAAGGTGCAACAAGAAGAAAAACAAGTAGATATTATTATTTAGATAATGTTGTAAAAGCGTTGGAAGCTTTTGAAAGTATAGTAACAAGTGAGTGTAATTTGTAATAAAGGTGAGTGATAAATATGATGTCAGCTAAAAGTTATATAGACCATGCAAAACAACAAAGGATATTTGTAGAGAGTTATAGATATTCTCCTTATTGGTGGGGAAATTCAGATTGTGATGAAATAGTAAAAAATATGGATTTAGCTTTATTGAATTTATGTAAAGCAATATTAAGCAGTAATGGTATAGAGTTTAATGGTAGGACACCAGAAGAAATTATAAAATATACATCAACAAATGGTTTGTTTTATAGCGAAATTTCTACAATAGAAGGGCATAGAAGTTTTTGGGAGCATGCAGCAAGAAGAAGAGATAGAACTTCAAAGAATTTTCAATTGGGTTGTGTTACAAATTGTTTAGAAAGTTTAGAAAATCATATTATAAGAGAATATAATATAAAATAATGGGGTTGATATTATGCTTTCAGTAGATAGTTATATAGAAAAAATACATAATAGTAGAGATATAATGTTTAGAAAAAGATTATTGAGATATAGACCAGATTTTGACACCTATAAAGAGATAAAATCAAATTCAGAATCTTTGATAGTAAATATGTGTAAATTAGTATTTGTATTATCAAAGGTTCAAATGAGTGGTATGTCTGATAATGAAATAGTTCAATATGTAGAGTGTAATTATAATTTTGGTTCTTATATAAGAAATTATTTAGATAGCTATAATTATTGGATAATGTTTACAGCACGTAAAGATGAACCAAATAAAGAGAGATATTTAAGAGCAATGATAGGTTATTCAGAAATTATAGAGAATGTAATAAGAAATAATTTTGGTTTGCCTTTATATAAAAATATAAAGACCACTTTAGGTGCAAGTATATTTTGAGATAAGTTTTGTTATAAAAATGAAGTGAATAGTGGTATAAGAAGAAGTTTTTGATAATATAGAGGTGTGAAAATAAAAAAGTTGTTATCTACTGTAGTAAAAAATGACATAAATAATATATAAGAGACATAAATATTTATATTTTATCGTAAACTAAAACAATTTAAAGTTTGAGATTATTTTGATTTAGGAGGTATTTATGATGAAAAATAGATTTTTAAGTTGTCTTTTAGTGGTTGCTATGATAGTAACTATTTTTCCTATGGTTGTTTTTGGTGCTTCAGAAGCAGGTTTTTATAAGGATAGTATAACTTTGAAAGTAGGTCAAACTTCAAGTGTTAGTTTTTCCTATGGTTCAAGTGCTTCAAGTGCGACAGTAGTAGTTTCAACATTAGATATTGAAGCTAATGTTTATGGAACTACAGTTAGTATTACAGGACGTAATGAATGTACTGCTTATGTTACATTAAATTTTGATGATGGTACAAGTGATGATATCAAAGTAGAAGTAACAAAGACAGGTAAAGGTACTAGTAGTTCAGATGATGATACAATAGAATTGAAAAAAGGTTATTCTAAATCTATTTATATTGATTTAGATGATTATGATGCTAGAAGAGCAGTTGTTAGTTATGAATCAAGATATGTTTCTGTAAATAAGACAACATTTACAAGTTCAGGTAATTTGAAAATAACAGGTAAATATGCTGGTGATACAGAAGTAAGAATAAGATATTATAGTTCTAGTTATAGCAGTTATTATGATGATTATGAAGAAGAAGTATATTATATTGAAGTTGTAAATAGTTATAGTTCAGGTTCAAATTATAGTGATGATGAAATAGAAGTGGAAATAGATGAAACTGAATATTATTATATTGATTTAGATGATTATGATGCGACAAGAGCTACAATTACTTATGATGATGAGTATATAAGTGTAAATAAAACAACATTTACAAGTTCAGGTAATTTAAGAATAACAGGTGAATATCGCGGTGAGGCAGAAGTAAAAATTAAGTATAATTCAGGTGAAACTATCTATTTGACAGTTTATGTAGATGGGTATTCAGATTATGATGATGACGATTATGATGAAGATGATTATGATGAAATTTTGTATTTAGAAGAAGGAGATTCAGATACATATTATATTGATTTGGATGCGTATAATTCTTCTAAAGCAACAGTAACATATAGTTCTACTTATGTAAGTGTAAATAAAACAACATTCTATGATTCAGATGAGTTAGAGATAACAGGTAAAAAAGAGGGAGATTGTGTTGTTAAAATAAAATATAGTAATGGTAGAACAGAGAAAATTTATGTAGAAATAGAAGAGGGCTATTATAGTGAACCCTCTGTGTCAGTAGAAGATATAGAAGTAGAGAAAGGTTATTCTGAATCAATAAGGGTTTATTTAGGTGGATGTGATAAAGCAACATTATCTATGAGTAATTCTAATGCTACTGTTTCTAAAAGTACAATGTATTCAGATTCAAATGTATCAATAAGAGGTGTTAAAGTAGGTACTTCTGTTTTAAGAATTAAATTTGATGACGGTACAAAAATAAATGTTAATATTGAAATAACTGATGAAAATTATGAAATACCAACAGTAGAATTAAAGGATTCAAAAATATTTGTAAATGAAGAAACAACTTTAACTATATATACAGGCTCAGATAATACATATTATACTCTTATAATAGATAATCCTATAAAAGTAAAAGCAAATGTAGCAGGATATACAAGTTCTAAAAAAGAATATAAAATATATAGTAGTAAAGAGAAATATTCAGATATAACTTTAAAAGGTTTGGCACTTGTAAATGGTATGGATTTAATTGTTAAATTCCCAGATGGTAAGGAATATGATTTGGAAATTTCAGTTGTGGATTCTAAACAAAATAGCACAGATGGTGTAGCAAAGAATGGTAAAAATTATTTATTAAAAGATGGAATAGATGTAGATAGAAATTATTTGAAGAATGGTTATATTAGTGGGTATGCAGATGGAACATTTGGCCCTGAAAAGAGTATAACTCGTGAAGAATTTGGTGTAATTTTGAGTAGAATATTCACAACAGATAAAAAGGTAAGTAGTTCACATTATATAAATGATGTTAAATCAGATTGGTCAAAAGATGGTATTGCAAAAATAGTTGCAATGGGTATTGTTGAGAATACAAATAGTTATAGACCTTCTTTACCTATAACACGTGGAGAAGTGGCAGAAATGTTATATAATGCACTAGATTTATCAGATTATTCTTCAAGTTGTAATTTGACAGATTTAGGTAATTCTGAATTAGATAGAAAAATAGCAAAGTGTTATAATGCAGGTGTAATAGCAGGTTATGGGGATGGTACTTTTAAGAGTTATTCTACTATAACTCGTGCAGAAGCAGTTACAATGATAAATAGAATAATGTATGAAAATATGAAAGCAAATAAATCTAACAGATTTTCTGATGTTAGTTCGAGCCATTGGGCTTATGATTATATATTAAAAGCAAGTCAGAATTAATTTTAGGGGAGTTTATATACTCCCCTTAATAAAAGAAAAGGAGTGGTAAAAATGGCAAGAGGTTGTGATATGGGTTCATCTAATTTTGGACAATTATTAGGTGATATTCCCTCAATGGTTAGTTGCAGAATTTATAGTAATATGGAAAATGGTAGATTTCCTCGTTTTCCTACTATTTTTAAGTTAATAAAAGAAGATTTAAAGAATGAGGGTTATTCTTTTGATACTTTTACAGACGTTCAAAAGTATGAAATAGAAGAAATGGTTAGAGATACATTTTATGGTATTAAAAGTGCAGAATGTTAATATGAAATGAGGTTTATTAGTTTGAGATTATTAAATGGTGATTGTATAGAAGAAATGAAAAAGTTAATATCAGATGGAGTTGTAGTTGATTCTGTTATTACTGATATTCCTTATGGTACAACTTTATGCTCTTGGGATTCTGTTATACCATTTGAAGAAATGTGGGATTGTTTACATAAGATATGTCCTAATGGACCAATTGTATTATTTGCTAAACAACCTTTTACAAGTAGTTTAATTATGTCTAATATTTCAGAGTTTAGAGAGAGTATTTCTTGGTTAAAAAACAAGTCAGGTAATGGTTTTGGTGCAGACCAAAGACATATTCAAGTCTTAGAAGATATAATTGTATTTGCTTCAAGTGGTAAATATACCTTTAATCCTCAAAAGTGGTTGATAGCAGAAAAAGAATTTATAACTCAAAGAAAAACTTTTAGTGAAGTAGAAGTTGGTAATAATATTTATGGTAAAATAAAAAGAGTAAGAAAACCAGATACGGGTGAGAGAAATCCTATAAATATTGTTTCTTGTAGAGTACCATTTACACCACAGAAAAATAAGGAATATGATAGTTCCGTTGATTTAAGGTATCATCCTACTCAAAAACCATTAGAGCTTATGGAATATTTAGTAAAAACATTTAGTAATGAAGAAGATATAGTTTTAGATTTTACAATGGGCTCAGGTACTACTGGCGTTGCTTGTAAAAATTTAAATAGACATTTTATAGGTATAGAGAAAGATAGTAGTTATTTTGATATTTGTAAAAAAAGAATAATGGAGTGATAAATATGAGTAGAAAAAATAGTTTTATGGAAACTTTAAGGGGAGCTCGTGGTACAAGAGAATTCCATTATGGTGAATTTGATGCTTTAAGGGCTTATGAATTAAGTCAAGATATGAATTCGGATTATCCATTAGTTGTTGAAACAGTTTCAGATAGGGTAAATATTATGCTTACAACATTCTTAAAGGCTCATATAGGTAAGTTCTATTATGCTTGTCCTTCAACATCTTCAACAGATGAAATTGCTACTTTTTATATGACAGGTTGGAGAATTGCTGACGTGATACCAACAGAAGTATTATTAGGTGAAAAAAGTTATAAGACTTGTTGTAATTATGTTATATTGTTTAAAAGAGTAAAATAATATAATAATATAATAAGGAGTGATATTATGGAGAAGAAAATTTATAGAAAAGTCAAGTTAGGGAAAGCAAAGGATTATAGGAGAGATGCGAAGCTTTATACCTATGCTCATATAGTTTATAAAAATACTGATATTTTATTAAACTTATACGGTTGGGATAATGGTAATCCTGTTGGAAGTATAGATGGAGAACAATTTGTAGAGATAGATGGAAAAAGAATATTTTTACAATGGGATTAAAAATATGAAATATAATTGGGTAGTTGTACGTTTACTACCCAATTTTAATAGAAAGTTCATTATTTACTTATTGACTTTTAGTATTTTATGGGTGTATAATTATGATACTAAAATTTTAAATAAGGAGATTTATAAGATGGAAAAAGAGATTACAAAAGGTACAATTATAGGTATTATTGTAGGTGCATTAATTACTTTACCTGTTATGTTAGGTGTTTTCTATGCTATTGATTTGGTAATTTCTAAGGTTTTATAAAAAATGGTTAAGGGAGTAAAAAATTTACTCCCTTTTCTTGTGTTTATATTGACAAGATTTTATTTTTATGTTATAATATACTTAATAAGTCTGAAAGGGGCAATAAAAATGAAGTATATAGGTATAAAGTTTGATAAAAATAAAGCATCTAAAACTTATAATTATGTATGTAAAAGAATTTATAAAACAATTAGGTGTAATAGATGTGGTTGTCCTGTTTTGAAGTCAGATGTTAAAGGTTATTCTTATCAATGCTTGAATTGTGATGAAGATTTGTATAAGATTGAAACACATAAAGGAAAGCCTTATACTGAAGAAGAATTTAATGAAATATGTTTAATGACACAAGATTTATTATTGTTGGATAATTAAAATTTTTATTTAAGGTGATAATTATGAGAATGTTAATGTTATTAAGGGGTTTACCAGCAAGTGGTAAAAGTACTTTTATAGATAATCATAAATTAAGAGATTATACTGTATCGTCAGATAATTTGAGACAGTTATTAGGTAGTAATGAACTCCAAGTAGATGGTACTTTTGGTATAAACCAAAATGTAAGTAAGGCTATGTGGGGTTTACTTTATGATGTTTTAGAAAGACGTTTTCAGCAGGGTGCTTTTACTGTATTAGATTCTACTAATATTAAGACTGCTGATATGCAGAAAGTAAATAAATTAGCAAAACAGTATAGATATAGAGTTTATTGTGTAGATTTTACAGATGTTTCTGTTGAAGAATGTATTAGGCGAGATGGAGAAAGACCTGAACATAAGCAAGTTGGAGAATCAGTAATTCGTAGAATGGGTGAAAGCTTAAGAAATAGTACTGTGCCAGGTGGAATCAAAGTAATTAAGCCTGAAGATTGGTTGTTAGAAACAAGATATAGAACTATTGATTTAAGTAAGTATGAAAAGGTTGTTCATATAGGGGATATTCATGGTTGTTATACTGCTTTACAGAACTATTTGAAAGATGGTATAAATCCTAATTATTTTTATATTTTTATAGGAGATTATATTGACAGAGGACTCGAAAATATTGAAATGGTACATTATATTTCTGAATTATGTCAGAAAGAAAATGTTGTAATTCTTGAGGGTAATCATGAAAAGAATTTTAGATTATATCTTGAGGGTGAAATAGGTCGTTCTGTTGATTTTGAGAATACTACCAGAAAGGAATTTGATGAGTATTCTGAAAATGATAGATTGGTTAAGGATATAAAGACAATATTGAGTAAACTTCGTCAATGCGTTATTTATAAGTGGAATGGTAAAGTAGTATTGTGTACTCATGGTGGCTTAAGTAAATTACCATCTAATTTGTCTTTGGTAAATGCAGAGCAGTTAATTCGTGGGGTAGGACAATATAAAGATATGATAGAAGTGAATAACTCTTTTGCAGAACAAAATAAAGATAATGAAGTATATCAAGTGCATGGACATAGAAATATAGAGCAAGTACCAATAAAAGTAAATGAAAAGTGTTTTAATTTATGTGAACATATTGAGTTTGGTGGAAACTTGCGTTGTTTAGAGTTGGATAAAGATGGTTTTCATGAAGTATATACTCCAAATCCTAAATATAGAAAGAAGCCAGATGGTAGTTTTGAAAATGTTGGAGAAATGTTAGATGTTTTGGATATGAATGATAATATTAAAGCAGTAAAACAAGATGGTTATAATATTACTTCATATAATTTCAGTCGTAATGCTTTTAATCATGGTATTTGGGATGAAATTACAACAAAAGCAAGAGGTTTATTTATAAATAATAATACTTCTGAAATAGTAGCACGTGGTTATGATAAGTTTTTTAATATAAATGAAAGGCCTGAAACTAATGCTGATGTGTTACCTAATACTTTATCTTATCCTGTTGAAGTGTATAAGAAGGAAAATGGTTTTTTAGGTTTATTAGGATTTGATAAAGAGTCAGATAGTTTATTGTTTTGTTCAAAATCAGAAATAGATGGTACATATTCTAATTATTTTAAGAATATTTTATTAACTACAGTTAAAGAAGATAGTTTATATAATTATATGAAACCACATAATGTAACTCTTGTTTTTGAGGTTATTGATGTTGATAATGACCCTCATATTATAAAATATCAGAAGAGTAAAGTTATTTTGTTAGATATTATTGAGAATGACGTAAAGTTTTCAAAATATAATTATAATCAAGTTAAAGAAACTGCTGATTTATTTGGATTAGAGTGTAAAGAGTTATGTAAAAAAATAAATAGTGGTGAAGAATTACGTTTATTCTTTAATGAAATTTCTAAGGATGATTATAAATGGAAAAATCGATTTATTGAAGGGTTTGTATTTGTAGATTCTAATAATTTTATGTTTAAGTATAAGTGTGAGTATTATAAATATTGGAAAGTATTAAGAAGTCAGGTTGAGAAGATAAAAGCAGGTGGAATTTCTAAAATAGAACATCCTTTTATAGATTGGATTTTAGAAGATAAATCAAGATTGTTTAGAGATATTATTTCTTTAAGAGAAGAATATCAAAAAACACATAAATAGAAAGTGAGAGTAGTATATGAATATAAGCGGAATTGAAATGGATTCTATTGTAGATGGTTCAGGAATAAGAATGACTGTATTTTTTCAAGGTTGTCCTCATCATTGTAAGGGTTGTCATAATCCTGAAACTTGGGATTATGATAAAGAGTGTAATCATTTAACTGTTGAAGAAGTTTTAAATATTTTTGATTCAGATAGTATTTTAGCAGGTATAACTTTGAGTGGTGGAGAACCATTTTCTCCTTGTAATTTTGATGAAATACTTGAATTATGTAAAGCAGTCAAGGAACGAAAAAAGAATATTTGGGTATTTACTGGTTATACAATAGATAAATTAGTTGAAAAATATCCTGAGATTAGAGAGACATTATTACCTTATATAGATGTTATTGTAGATGGTCCTTTTATTCTAGAAAAGAAAGATTATCTTTGTAGATTTAGGGGTAGTAATAATCAAAGATTGATAGATGTTAAAAAATATTTGTTAGGTGAAGAAAATTTTTGTTTTGAATAATAGATAGGAGGAAAAGTTATGTTATTCAAAGAATTAGTTAAGGGTGATATTTTTATTTTAGGGTTATTTGAAGAAGAATATGATGGTAAAGTATATATGAAAATATCAGGAAATAGTGAGTTTTTAGTAGAGGGTGTTGAATTAAATCCATCTGTTTGTATTTTTTGTAAGGATAGAAATTATGTTGGTGAATTAAATATGATTTCTGATACTGTACCTGTAAGGAAATTAGTTGGAAAAGAGTTAAATAAATATCTTTTAATGGAGGAAGCATAATGTATTTTGTAACAAAATATACTGGTGATAATATAAATATAGAAGTTATTAAAGGTGATATTACAGATTTAGAATATGAATGTATTGTAAATGCTGCAAATAAATCTTTATTAGGTGGTGGTGGAGTAGATGGTGCAATTCATTATGCAGCAGGACCTAAACTTCTTGAGGAATGTAAGACATTAGGTGGTTGTGAAACAGGTAATGCTAAGGTAACAAGAGGATATGATTTGAAGTGTTATTATATTATTCATACTGTTGGTCCTATTTGGCATAATTCAGATTCAGAGGGTAGGAAGAATAAATATAGAGAACAGTTAAAGAATTGTTATATTAATAGTTTAATTGAGGCTGAAGAGTTGAATATGGAGTCTATTGCATTTCCTTGTATAAGTACAGGAATATATCATTTTCCAAAAGAAGAAGCCTGTAAAATAGCAATAGAAACTGTTATGAAATATTTTGAAGATAAGAAGTCTTGTATAAAAAAAGTTGGTTTTTGTTGTTTTCTTGAAGATGATAAAGATATTTATTTAGAGGAAATGAAAAATTATACAAAATAATATTTATTTTCTTGTTGTTATTGCAATAGTTATTACAAATTTATGAAAAAAATATTAATTTTTTAGGTTTAGGCCTTGCAAAATTGGAAAATTTATGATATAATATATTTATAAATTAACTTTGTGGCGTATCATTATTAGGTATTCTACAAAGTTAATTGTGTTTAATGACCTAAACAGGTCTGCATATGCTACTATGCTAAAAATTTAACATGTGTGCTGAATAGTACATATAAAAATTAGGAGGTTACTATGGTAAGTTTGAAAAAAGTAGGCATATTGAGTACTGTGGCGGTGCTATGTGTCTTAGTTGTTTCATTATCAAGTGTATTTGCAGTTGATTATGAAAAGGAATTAGCCAATTGTGAGATTGAAATAAAAAAGGTGGAAGATGAGATTGCTGCTTATTATGAAACTCAATCAATAGCTCATGAAATGGCTAACTCAGCAAGAGCATTGAATATATCTGAAGACGATGTAGTTATTCAGCGTGCAAAAGATATTTGGGCTGAAGCTGAGGAAAATAAAAATGCTTTGCAAAATAATTTAGCTGAATTGAAGGAAAGACAGCTAGAATTACAGGAAAAAGCAGATAAGTATGAGTACATAGGTGATTATAAATTGACAGGATATTGCCCTTGTTACTCTTGTTCAGAGGGTTATGGAAGTAATACAGCATCAGGTGTTCGTGCTAAAGAGGGAATAACAGTTGCAGCAGATAGAAGAAAGATTCCTCTAGGTACGAAGATTTATATTGAGGGTGTTGGTGAAAGAATTGTTCAAGATGTAGGTGGAGCAATTAAAGGTAATAAGTTGGATATTTATGTAGAGAATCATTCTGATTGTTACAGAGCAGAATATAATACAACTGCAAAAGTGTACATCATAAATGAATAATATTTAAGGTATCAATTTTATTTAATGTTGGCTCATTTAGTCATCAAAAATTGACTAAATGAGCCTTTTTATGTCAATTTGAGGTTGCGAAAAGTAGTTTCAAATGGTATCAACGAAATTTTAGTGAAAGTAGGAGAGAGAGTATGAAATTAAAAGTATTATTAATTGTAAGTTTATTATGTTTGTTGTTTGTTAGTCCTGTATATGCAAAGGATATGGCAATTATAGGTAAAAATATGCAGGTGTCTAATATGAAACCAACAGTTAATGTTGTAGGTATAAAGTATAATTTAGGTTTAGAGTATAGAGGTATAAAAAAAGATGTGGTTAGTAATAATAGTAATGCTATATCTATTATTTCAGGTGGTATGAAAAATACTATTCAATCTAATAAATCTTTTGTTAATAATGTATCTGTATTTCCTGAAACTTATGTTGTTCCTGATTTAAAATCAGGTAAGTTAGTTAATTCATTAGTATTAAATAATTCATTAGTTGTTAATGATTTTATTAATACTATTCCTGAAGAAAAAGTAGAAATGGGTGATTTTGAATATTCACAGGGGGAATTTCAAGGTCCTTGGGGTGATTTATCAGAATATGTTGATGAATTGTCAGGAAGAAGAAAATATAGAACTAAGGAATTGATAGAATATGTTGGAACAGCACCAGTAAATGAGGGTATCGATACTTATGAATATGAAGTAGATAGGTGGAAAGAAGTAAATGGTAAAGGTGTTGTTAGGTATAGTCAAGGTGGGTCAGCACTTGAGGATTGGGCTTATTTGAGTTCAGGTGATAGTAATTTTGTAAACTCAGGTTGTGGTGCATATAGTGCCTCTTGTGTATTATCTACAATGCTAGGTAAATATATAAATGTACCAGAAGTAGCAATTGCTATAAATACATATGAAGTAAGAAATCCTGATAGTGATTTAGTTTTATGTAATAGTGATGGTGATGGTGCAGGTGCTTTTTGTTATACAGATTTAGCCGCTGTTATAGAGGAAGCAGGGTTAAAGACAGAAACTTTAGAAACATTTGATATAGATAAGGTTGATAAATGTCTTGAAAATGGTGGAATGGTTATTTATGTTGTAGATAGCTCTTATGGTTGTAGATATACAGGTGGACATCATTATGTAGTAATAAGAGAAAAAACAAAAACAGGATATTTAGTTTATTCATCTACAAATTGGAGTACACCATATTATGATGATTATTGTAATACAGAAAACACAGCTAGTGAGCTGAAAAGATTAGAGAGTAGTAATGGTGCTCAAATGGTTTTGGTAAATTATTAAGCATAAAAATATATTGAAATAGTAGCATATAAAAGTGTTAAGTTTTATGAACTTAACACTTTTTTACATTTTGAAATATAAAATAATAAAATATAAAAAGTAATGGACACCATATTTTATTCTTGGACATATATATCTATATTATATTGTAAATAAATTAAAGTTTTAAAATCCAAAGTATAAGGAGATGTTGATAAATGGGTATGTTTGAGGATATGGAAAAGGATGTCTTCGAATTAGAAGAAGAAAATTTGAAAAAAGAAGATAATAAAAAGAGTAAAAAAAGTAAAAAAGCAATGGCTGAATATGACTCAGTTTTTGATGGAGAAGAACAAATAGGAAATAAATTATCTACTATTAAATCAGATATTACTTTTGTTCGTAAAGAAATAGAAATTGATGATATTATAACTTCTAATTTTAAGAAAATTAGTAGAAGTGATTCTTTGACAGGTCTTAAAGGTGTTGTTAGTGAGTGGGGTGTTGTAACACCTATTCACGTATTAGCACTTGAGGATGATGACTGTTATCAATTATTAGATGGTTTGAGAAGAGTTTATGCAGCATTAAAAGCTGGTAAAAAAACAATTCAGGCTGTTGTGTGGGAGTTTTCAGATAAAAGAGAAGGTAAAGAGTTGGCAAATATTCTTTCTCTTATGATAAATAGAAATCAAGTGTTTTCACCAAAAGAAATGTGGGAACAAATGAAGGTTTTAGAGTCTGTTAATGATGCTACACCAGGATTAATTGAGTATTTATTACAAATGAATTCAGGTGATGCTATGAAATTAAAAGATGTTATGCTAGCAGAGGGTTATGACGAATTTAGAGACGGTTTGTTAATTGGTAAATATAATATTGAACAAGCATATAAAAAATTATGTAATGAAAGAAAGAAAGAAGATAAATTAGAAAAAGAAGATAATTTAAGTTTAGATGCAGACGGTATAAAGACTGTAAAATCTTATGATATGGATGATTTAGATGAGGATAGACCTGAACCTATGACAGACCAAGAAGTTAAAGAATTACTTGAATTGAATGGTGCTTTTGATGATATTGAAGATATGTCTATTGAAGACTTAAATAGAACAGATGAAATAAGAGAAGATTCAATTCATCAAAAAGTTGGTGAGAGAACATTTGTTGATGCCTCTGTAAAAAAAGCAACTTTAATAAGAGATAATAATAGGTGTCGTTGCTGTGGTATAGGTGGAGCGCAATGGGCAGGAATACTTGTTTATCACCATGCTATTCCTGTATATGCAGGTGGTCCTGATACAGTTGAAAATGGTTTAACTCTTTGTGTAAATTGTCACTTGACATTACATAATTATATTACAGGTGATGTTCAAATTCCAGATGATTTAGAACAGACAGACCCAGAACAATATAAAATATTTAAAAATATTTTAAGATTTGGTAATATTGCTATTGATGCCTCAAATAAATTAGGTATGAAGAGAGAAGAATTAAAACAGGCTAATTCAGGAAGTAAGAAACACCCTATGCCAAATGCGAATGTAAAGATGAATAAAGAAGCATTAGCAGCAGCAGAAAATGAAGAAGAATTTGGTAAAGAAGTTGTTACTGATACTGAATCAGAAGTTGTACCTTTTGAGGATATAGAGGAATAAAATACTGAAAGTACACTAAATTATATAATTTAGTGTACTTTTTTATTTGGACAAAAATAAATATAATTTAGATAAAAAAAAGAACAATAAGGACTAATTTATTATTAAAGAGAGGTGGTAAATATGTTTAAATTTAGTGTAGAAATAAAGTTTATTAATGGTGAAATACTATCGTATGGTGTTGAAAATGTATCAGCATTAGAAACTTGTAGAAGAAAAATTTTAAGATTTTTGAGTTTTTGTAAGACAGAAGTGGAAAATAATTTACCACTTGAAAAGATTATAAATAATTTGGAGAATATAGATTTAGAATTAGGTGTGTTAAAACATTGTAATGAATATAGTATTGAAATTAGTGTAATAAGGAAGTGATTTTATGATAGAAAATACAATAAAAATGGTAAAATCTAAATGTATTCCAATACATTATACGGGTGTACCAGAATTGTGTAATTTGATTGTAGATAAAGCAAGTTATTATTTTACTTTGGAATTAGCAAAACAATTAAATGCTAATGTAGTATTTTTAATGAGAGCAATAAGAGAAACAGATAGTTTTGAAGTAGTGTATTCTTATGTAGAATTAGCACAAGGATTTTATTTAGATGGTTTGGGTTATTTTAAATCATTAGCAGACAGAGAAATAATGTTAAAAACTATTTGTTCTAATTTAAATGCTTGTACTCCAATAGTATTGACATTAGATGGTGCAAAAAAAGTATTAAAAGATAATGGATATGCTTATACAAATATAGAATTAAAAAGGGCTTGTAGATTTTTTATAAGAAATTATTCTCCTGTTTGTTTAACTAAAAATACATATAATGCGGGGTTTAAATTTACTTCTATTTATTATTTGGATTTTAATTCTATGATTACTCGTGAATTGTTTAGTTGTGGTGATTATACAAATTCTAATGTATTTTATTTATTACCTAGTGAAAATGATAAAAAAGAAAATGGTGCTGAGTTTGTAGATGAGGGTGTATTAGTTCCTATAAAATTGATAATGCAAACATTTATAGAGAGTATTGGTTGGTATCCACATATGAATTGGTATGAAAGAAAAAGACATCAAAGATATAGATAAGAGGTGTTAAAAATGGCTAAAAAATTATTAACTTTGGCACAATTTAAGAGAGATGCTGCAACAGGAAAAATGGGTTTGCAGTTATTAGAAAGATATGGTAAAAAAGTAGAAGATGATTATATTTGTCCTGTTGTAGAAGTATTGTCAAGATGTGTAAAATTAAAGAAAAAAGATGGTAGTCTTTCTTGGTTAGATTTAGATTATGCTT
>JAEIGA010000294.1_pt1 | contig 72175 bp, 48 predicted proteins | sample 9270691 | NCBI WGS metagenome assembly JAEIGA01 (sample SAMN17057246, study PRJNA624740) | gut metagenome | biome: biome; isolation source: fecal sample | host: Bos grunniens | place: China: Xizang | collected 2019 | reverse complement strand
TCCGTAATTGCTACTACCTTACAAGCATTGAAATTCCCAATAGTGTTACAAGCATTGGAAACGATGCGTTCGGGTATTGTAGCGGCCTTACAAGCATAGAGATTCCAAATAGTGTTACAAGCATTGGAGGAGGAGCGTTCTATGGTTGCTCCGGCCTTACAAGCATAGAGATTCCAAATAGTGTAACAAGCATTGGAGATTATGCGTTCGGGTATTGTAGCGGCCTTACAAGCATTGAAATTCCCAATGGTGTTACAAGCATTGGAGAAAGTGCATTCCTTAATTGCTCCGGTCTTACAAGCATTGAAATTCCCAACAGTGTAACAAGCATTGGAAGTTATGCGTTCTTAGATTGCTCTCGTCTTACGAGCATTGAAATTCCCAATAGTGTCACAAGCATTGGATTCGGTGCGTTCCGTGGTTGCTCCGGCCTTACAAGCATTGAAATTCCCAATGGTGTAACAAGCATTGGAAATTATGCGTTCTATGGTTGCTCCGGCCTTACAAGCATCATCTCGCATATCCCTGCCGGTAAACTGTTTTCACTCAATTCCTATGCTTTCAACAATGTCGATAAGACCAATTGCACACTTTATGTGCCATATGGTGCAAAGGAGAAATATGCAGCTACCGATGGGTGGATAGAGTTTAAAAACATTGTTGAATTACCCGATGCATTTGACCTCACAGTAACTTCAGTCGGCTACGCCAGCCTCTATCTTTCAAGCGCCGTAGAAATCCCCCTCGATGTAGAAGTCTACACCGCCACAGCCGTCGAAGGCGACCTGCTCAAGATGCAGCAAGTAACAGGCATCCTCCCTGCCAACACCGGAGCAATAGTAAAAGCCGACGCAGGCACCTACAGCTTCAACTACAGCGATGAGAACCCGGCCGCCATAGAAGGCAACCTCCTTCTTGGAACAACCACCGACACCTACATCAAGCCCACCGCCGGCACCGCCGCCTACGTCCTCTCACAAGTAGACGGCGTAGTAGGCATGTACCTCGCCGAGCTTAACGGTGAAGGCCGCTTCCTCAACAACGCCAACAAAGCCTATATGCTCCTTGGCGAGATAAAGATAGAAGACGGCGAGATAGACACCAGTGCCCCCGGCACCCAGCTCAGCGCCGGCTACCGCTTCGACTTCGGTGGCACAACAGGCGTAGAGAAAGTAGAACTGAGAAAGGAGAAAGTAGAAATCTACGACCTCCAAGGGCGCAGAGTAGAGCACCCCACAAAGGGACTTTATATAGTGAATGGCAGAGTGATGCTCGTCAAGTGACAGCCTGAGAGAAAATAGAATATAGCACCACTCCTCCGCTTGGACAACCAAGCAGAGGAGTGGTGCTGTTTAGTTGACGTTAATAACGGAAATTATCTTTGACCGGGGCTGTCGTTTTAATCAGTATAAGTAATTTCAAAAATAATCCGGCACTGTGTGAGCAACAGTTGTTGTTAGCAGCAAATAAGGGTAAAGAATGGGGGATGTTTGAGCGGTGGATTATCGTGTTGCTGTTATTTCATGAATAGCGAGTTACCTCATTCCCTTATTTGCTGCGTTAAGACAACAACGGCAAGAATAAAACGACCGAAGGATGTTGTCTGCAACTCGTGAGCAAAGTTTTATTCGACTTGTAAACTCTGTGCCGGGCGCTTTTTGTTACTTTTTCACGCGATGAAAAAGTAAAGAGAGAAAGACTGCAAAAAGAATACAAGACAACAGACTAAGGTTAAAAGCAGCAGTAAAATAAAAGGGAAAACGGCTACAATGCCACTGCATGAGATTCTTCTGTCGCTTCGCTCTCTCAAGAGAACAGCTTCATGTGTGAAACTTTGCGACTATTTTGCTGTACAGCCTTTAGACCGTATCTTTTAATTCACTTCCCAAACAGAAGAGGGCACCCCATCTTTATTTGGGTAGCCCTCTCTGTATCAAGTGTTTCTTTATATTCTACCACCACTTTGTAGGTGTGTCGCACATCTCTATTGTGAGTGTGCCGCCTTTGGCGATGTCGCTGTGCTCTATGTATGGCAGGTTGTGAGGATTGCCGTTGAGCAAGATGTTCTTTATGTAGATGTTCTTGTCGCTGTTGTTCACTGTCTCTATGGTGAACTTGCCACCCTCGACTGTCAGTTCGGCACGATCGACAAGCGGTGAGCCGAACCAGTAACGTGCTCCGGCCGGTTCAACCTGGTAGAATCCGAGTGCCGACATGATATACCAACCCGACATCTGGCCCATATCCTCGTTGCCCGAGAGTCCGTCGAAGTTGTTGCGGTATTGTGTTGTCATCACCTCGCGTACACGTTCTGCTGTCTTGTAAGGCTCGCCAAGCATTGTGTAGAGGTAAAGGATGTGGTGGCTCGGCTCGTTGCCGTGTGCGAACTGGCCTATCATGCCCGAAATGTCGGGCGACGGGTCGCCTTCGATTGTTGACGGCGCGAGGAAAAGCGAGTCGAGTCGTGCTATACAGGCCTCTTTGCTGCCGAACAGTACGGCATAGCCTTCAACGTCCTGCGGTATGAGCCAGGTATATTGCCATGCGTTGCCTTCGCAGTAGTCGTCGGCACGGTGTGTCGAGAAGTATGGATTGAACGGTGTGCGGAACTTGCCTTCTGCATCAACGCCACGTATGAAACCGCTCTCCTTGTCGAAGAACTTGCGGTAGCTGTGGCTCATCTTGGTGAAGTGTTCGTAATCGTCCTGTTTGCCAAGTGCCTTTGCTGCATTGGCTGCTGCACCGTCGGCAATGGCATACTCCATGTCGTATGCTACAGCCTCGTTGAAGAGGTCGCAGGGGATATATCCGTATTTGTGGCGGAATTCCTTGCCACGCTCGTCGCTTGATGCAGTCTTCTTTATTGCATTGAATGCAACCTCGCGGTCAAAGCCCTTGATGCCTTTTACAATAGCGTCGGCAACAACCGGTATGCCGGGGTCGCCCACCATGCAGTCGGTCTCGTTGCCCCACAGGTGCCACACGGGAAGGTCGCCCTGCTTTTCACAGATATCTACCATTGTTGCTACGAATTCACCGGCCTTCTCGGGCTGTATTATGGTCATCAGCGGTTGCTTTGCGCGGTATGTGTCCCAAAGGGAGAAACAGGTGTAGCGTGGGGTAGGGCTGTTGTAGACCTTGTCATCGGCTCCGCGATAGTCGCCGTTCACGTCGCTGAAGAGCATCGGGGCTATCATGGCATGGTACATGGCTGTGTAGAACACAGTCTTGCGCTCATTGTCGGCTGTCTCTATCTTCACACGGGCAAGTTCCTTTTCCCAATTGTCGATTGCTGCTGTCTGAACGGCAGCGAAGTCCCAACCGGGGAGTTCCTTCTCCATTGCGAGCTTGGCACCTTCGATGCTCACCGGCGAAACGGCAACCTTCAGCATAATCTCCTCACCCTCTGCTGTGCCGAACGATGCACGGCCATACATATCCTTGTATCCCTTCAGCTCGAAACTCTCGAAGGGCTTTGCAAATTCCGCTACAAAATAGATGCGTTGGTTCTTTGCCCACCCTTTAGAGTAGCGATATCCGACAATGCGGTTGTTGCCCTCGGCTTCCATGAATGCTTCGGTTGTTTCGTCCCAGCATCCGCCGTTCTGCAGGTCGAATACAAGGGCTGCATCATCTGCCTTGGGGAAGGTGTAGCGGTGCAGGCCCACACGTGCAGTAGCTGTCATTTCAGCCTTGATGCCGTAGCGTGTGAGCGGTACACTGTAGTAGCCCGGCTTCACTACCTCTTTGGTGCGGTCGGCAGGTGACCACATTCCGCTGTTCTGCTCCTCAACCATTCCTCGTGCGTATGTAACCTCACCGGTTACGGGCATCACGGTGACATCGAAGAGGTCGCCGATACCGGTTCCGCTCAAGTGAGTGTGCGAGAAACCTATGACGGTCGCTTCGTCTTGGTGGTAGCCCGAACACCAGTCCCATGTCTCGTTGATGCTTGTGGGACCGAGCTGTACCATGCCGAACGGTACGCTTGCACCGACGAATATGTGTCCGTGTCCGCCGCTGCCGATGAGCGGGTTTACATAATCTGTGAGTCTTTCATTCTGTTCCGGCTGTTGTGTGCATGCGGCTGTAAGAAGCAGCGACAGTGCCAATATGCTGTTTGTCAGTCTCATTTCGGTTCTTTCTTTAATGTGAGTTTTATGTTTGCGTTTTCAAGCAGTTGCTTGTGTGTTATGCGATAACCGCTATTCTTGCCGTTGAGGGTTATGTTGCTTATATAGTGACACTCATCGGTCGGCCGGTCGCACTCTATTGTTATGTCGCCCTGCGGTGCTGCGATGTGTACCTTGTCGAATACCGGTGTGGTTATTGTATAAGTAGGCTCTCCGGGGCAGTCGGGATATATGCCCATCATGGAGAATACTGCCCATGCCGACATTGTTCCTGTATCGTCATTGCCGGGTAGGCCGTCGGGGGTATTCTTGTAATTCTCGTCGAGAATCTTCTTCACCTCCTTCTGTGTGCGCCACTCTTCTCCTTTGAAACGGCTGAACAGATAGGCATATACGATGTCCGGTTCATTGGCAGGGTCATAGTGCCCGTTGTCGAAGACTCCTTGCAGGCTGTTTATGAATCCTTTCTTTCCTCCCATGAGCTTGGTCAGTCCCTTTATGTCGTGAGGTGCCGCAAATGTGTAGCACCATGCCGATGCCTCGTGGAAACCAGGGACATTCTCAAAGTTCTTTCCGGTAGCAGGGTCGAAATCGTCGAGGAACTTGCTCTCCTTGGTGAGCGGACGCAGAGTCCCGTGCTCCTTGCAGAAATAGCGTCGGTAGCTTTGTGAGCGTTTCAGGAACTCTTTTGCACGTGCCTTGTCGCCGAGCGAATCGGCAAGCTGTGATATTGCATAATCGGCCGAACAGTATTCCAAGGCATGTGATACCGAATTGTCGCCTGAAAGGTCGCTTGAGAAGTACCACAATGGGATGAATCCGTCCTTTATATACGGGTCGATGTCACGGCGTATGGGGTTTTCGGTTCCTGCTGTGGTTGCCGACTTGAGCATAGCCTCGTATGCTGTCTTTATGTCAAAATCGCGCAGACCTTTTATCCAGCTGTCGGCGATTACGATTGCAGCAGGGTCGCCTTCCATGGTGTATGTCTCGCGGCCGAAGAGTTCCCAACGTGGCAACCAACCCCACTCCTCATACATGCCTACCATGCTGCGAAGCATGTCTGTCTGGCGCTCAGGGTATACAAGTGTCAGCAACTGGTGAAGGTTGCGGTATGTATCCCACAAAGAAAATATGGTGTAGCGTGTGTAATCGCTTTTGCCTGTCTCTCCGTTCTCCATCTTGGGATACTCCCCATTGACATCGCTTATAACGCTGGGGTGAATGAGGGCATGATAGAGGGCTGTGTAGAATATACTCTTCTGCTCTTGTGTACCGCCCTCGACCGTTATGCGTCCAAGGTCGCTGTTCCAACGCTCGACAGCCTGTGCGTGTATGGCATCGAAATCCTTGCCCTTTTGTTCGGCTTCGAGATTCTCCCTCGCGTTCTCTATGGAGACGAACGACACGCCAAGCTGCACGGTAATCTGCTCTCCTTCAGCGAGGTTGTCGTAGCAGAAACGGTATCCGATGTTGTCGCCGGCTACTTCCCTGTAGTATTTTTCATAGAGTTTGTATGTGCCGTCGTCGGGAGTCCATTCTGCTTCGACCCCGTTGAGCAGAGGCTGGAATTTCCAAGGGCCTTCACTGTCGGGAACTTTTGAGACACGCATCACAAAATATATAGGAAATACTGCCTGTGTAGTATAGCAGAAGGTACCGAGCAGCTTAAATCCTTCGATTTCGGTGCTGTTGACACGACGCACCATGGCACCGCATTCATTCGTTAGCCCTTCTCCAAGATTCAGTATTATATTGCCCTTGCCGGCAGGGAATGTGTAGCGCTCGCACGATGTGCGTGTTGTGGCTGTCACCTCGGTTTTTATGCCATATTTGGTGAGCCGGTTGCTGTAATAGCCCGGCGAAGCCTTTTCGTCGGTATATTCTGTCCCGTAACTATAATAGTTTACATCGAGTTCTCCGGTGGTGGGCATTACCAGCAGTGATGATGCTTCGGGGCAACCTACACCACTCAATGCAACATGTGCATATCCTGTGAAGAACTTGTTGTCGTATTCGTAAGGTGCCGACCACCAGCGGCTGTCCTTGTCGAATACGTTCAGGTCGGAGCCCATTACGTTGAATGGCACAACCGACATCATGCCGTTAGGCGTTACAGCACCGGGGTTGGTGGTGCCGAAATTAGTGGTGCCGATGAACGGGTTCACAAGGTCGGCAGGCTTCTGTGCCGTCATCACTGCCGGTGCGAGCAGCAACAGCAGAGAAAGAATCCTTTTTATCATAGTCATGCCTGTTTTTTGTCAAGTTCGCTGAGTGCAAAGGCGTACGCTCCCACCGAAACGGCTTTGCTTGCACCGAGTTTGGATATCGCGATACCTATGCGCTTCTGACTGTCGTAGTCTACATATCTCTCTTCTCCGTAAACCTTTACTTTCTTTACCTCTCCCTTTGCAAACTGCTCGAATTCATCAGGGTTCTCCAGGTCATAGACCTTCATCTGTACAAGGTTCACCTCATCGCCACCCAATGTATGCAGTTTGGAACGCATCTCTTCGAGGAGTGCCGGCATAATCCAATGACTTGCAGCAGATACACCGCCACCTATGACAACGAGGCCGTCGATTATCGTAACTGCTGTTGAAATGGCTGCTCCGGCAACTCTTCCCAATGATGCAAATGCCTCCTTTGCAGCCTCCATGTCGCCTTCGCGTGTGCCATCGGCAATTTCGCATATATCCTTGGGTGTAAGGCCATGATCGGGATTTCCGCTCTTCTCGCCATACACTCTCTTCACAGCACGTATAGCAACGCCCTCTTCAACGATTATTTCGGGCATCTCCTTGTGCCGCAAGCAGAATGTTTCCACGCAGGAGTTGTCTCCACGGTTAAGGTTGTTGTCGATGACTACGCCGATGCCGAATCCTGTACCAAGCGTGTAGCCGACAAGGTTCTTGTACTGCTTTGTCGAGCCTGCCTCTTTCAGTCGTCTGTTGATGTCGGGCAACATACCGCAAAGTGCCTCGCCGTATGCAAAGAGGTCGCCGTCGTTGTTGATGAATACCGGAACGCCGAACTTGCTCTCAAGAAATGCTCCCAATGCTACACCTTCGCGGAACGAAGGGAAGTTTGGCAGGTAGCCGCCGATGATGCCGTTGGGGTAGTCGGCAGGGCCGGGGAATGCAAAACTTATGGCTACGGGCTTTTCATCCAGTTTGTCGAATACCTGTGTGAAGCCGTTGACCATATTCTGAAGGCAGAGGTCGAGGTCGTGTGCCTGTGCCGGAACGGATATGGGGTCGATAATGAACTCGCCGGCCCTCATGGCTCCGAAAACGAAATTTGTGCCACCTGCGTCGAGTGTGGCAACAATACGGTTGTCTTTCTTGTACATAGTTATAAGTCTTTATTTATCTTTCTTGCATATTTCTTGATAATCTCTATTGTCGTTGTGTCGCTGTCGAAAACCGAATACCATCCCTGTGGCTCATGTGGCGGGTCACACAGATAATCGTCGCCGGTCTGCCATACGAGGTCGCGCGGACGGCCGATGCCTGCCCAACCCCAGAAGTTGCAGCCGGCGATTGCGCCCTCTTCGCAGTGCCGTTCTCCTGTCACGCTATCCATCCTCAGGTGTGTGTTCTTTTCAACAGCAGCAAAGATAGACGAGTAGAACTTGTCGCGGCTGCCGGTGGGGATGTCCGTGCCCGACACATTGCCCTGGCGTGAGAAGCCGAACTCCTCGATTACAAGCGGCTTGTTCAGTTTTTTTGCAATTGCTTGGTGCTCGATAATATACGCACCGCTCTCCTCGCAGGCATATTCAATATCACTGTCGGGGTCGGTGCGCTTTGCCCATCCCCAGTTTACGGGCCATATGTGTATTGTAAGGTAGTCGATGTTCTTGTCGGCGTGTATGCGTTCATAAAGTTCCATGTCTACCTCGCAACCGAACTTGCCCTCGCTTCCTGTCGATATAAGATGGTTCGGGTCGATGCTCTTTATTAGTGCAGCCGCTTGTGCCAGCCACCCGGCAAACTGTTCCTTTACATCGGCGGCAAAGGGGCGTGGCTCGTTGCATAGTTGCCACGCCATAATAGCAGGCTCGTCCTTGTAGTAACGGCCGGTGATGCTGTTCTTGCGCGATACGATTGTATTTACATAATCGAAATAGAGTTGCTGCGCCTTTTCGCAGCGTGAGAATTCTGCGCAGTAATCCACATATCTGTTATATCCGCCCTCCTCATTGGTGTTGGGCGAGTCGCCATAGCCACATTCTTTAAGATAGAAGCCGTAACCGCCACTCCAGTCCCAGGCATTGTTGAGGTAGATGACTGCATCCATCCCGCGTTTGTCGAGCTCGGCAATAACAAAGTCTAGTCCCACGAGCAAGGTGTCATTGAGTACTCCCGGTGCTGTCTGCAGATAGGGTTTTGCAGGGTTGGCGAGTGCGCTGCCGGCATCGGGCCCCGACAATATTCTCAAATTGGTTATTCCGATGCTTTTCAGCTGGTCGAGTTCTTTGCACAAGCGTTCTCTGTCACCGCCTTGGCCTGCAGAGCCCAATATGGATGCATACCACATGTTTGTACCGATGTAGTTGTATGGCTTTCCGTTCTTTATGAATTTTGAGCCGTCTCGTGTTATGAACTGTGCTGTGCTGTCGGGAGCCTTTCTGCTGCATCCTATTATAGCCGTGGCTGTAACAAACAGCGACAGCAATATCATTTCAAGTGTCTTCATATCGTGATTCTTATATTTTGCGAAGATAACAAAAGGATTTTAACAAACGAATTGCCACACGCTTTTTTATGCCTACGATGCAAAACTTTTGTATGTATAATGTGTGGTAATTCAAAAAACGGCTGTAGTCATTGCCTTTTTGTCAACAATTTATATCTTTGCATGTTGGAAGTGCTGCGCACTCTGCATATATCGCTTGTTTAGACTTGGATTTAATTAAAAATACAATAAAAATGGAAATGGATAACAAATATCTGCGTGTGGCATATACATTGGTGTCGCACCGCAACGGTGAGTGTGAAGAGGTTGAAAAGACAACACGTGAACAGCCCTTTGCCTTTCTCACCGGTGTAGGGTACACTCTTGATGCTTTCGAAGCTAATCTGAAGGACCTCAAGAAGGGTGATAAATTCGATTTCACAATACCGTCGGCCGAGGCTTATGGTGATTATGACCCCGACCATGTGCAGGATTTCGACCGCGAGGTGTTTACAATAGATGGCAAGTTCGATTCGGCACACATATTTGCCGGCAATGTCGTTGAGATGATGCGTGCCGACGGCTCTCCTATTCTCGGAACGGTGAAGGAGGTGACCCCCTTGAAGGTTGTAATGGATTTCAATCATCCGCTTGCCGGTTGCGACCTGCAGTTTACAGGCAGTGTCGTCGAGGCGCGTCCTGCGACCGAATCGGAAATGAAGAAGTTCTACGACTCGCTCAAGGCATCCTGCAGCTGTGGCGGAGGCTGCAGCGGTTGTGGTGGCGGAAAATGTGAAGAGAACGGTTGCGAGGGCGGCTGTTGTCATTGATAAAGGCAATGAACAGCATTGGTCAAATATTGCGCCTGACGACCTTTGGCGAGTCACATGGACCGGCCATAGGCGGTGTTCTCGACGGTTTTCCTTCGGGTATAGCGATTGACGTGGATTTTGTTCGCAGCGAAATGCGTCGTCGCCGTCCGGGGCAGAGTGCTATAACAACTTCGAGGGTAGAGCAGGATGAGGTACAGTTCCTTTCAGGTATCTTTGAAGGGCGTTCGACCGGAGCGCCGATAGCTTTTGTTATAGCGAACAGCAATATGCGCAGCAACGATTACGGCAACCTGCGCGATACGTTTCGTCCGTCGCATGCCGATTATGTCTATAATTGCAAGTATGGCATACGCGACCACAGGGGTGGAGGCCGTTCATCCGCAAGGGAGACTGCTGTGCGTGTGTGTGCCGGTGCTTTGGCAAAACTTGCCCTCCGTCAACTCGGGATTGTCGTCAAGGCATATACGTCCCAGGTCGGTGAGATTATGCTTGAACAGGACTACACTCAATACGATATCTCTCTTGCCGAAAGCAGCAGTGTGCGTTGTCCCGATGTCGAGACAGCAGAAGCTATGGAAAGGCTCATCCTTGATGTAAAACGTTGTGGGGATACAGTCGGGGGAGTGGTCACCTGTGTGGCAATGGGAGTTCCGCCCGGGTTGGGCGAGCCGTTGTATGGCAAGCTTTCATCCTCTCTTGCAGCAGCAATGCTTTCGATAAATGCAGTCAAGGGCTTTGAATATGGTAACGGATTTGCAGCGGCTATGGGACGTGGCTCATTGCAGAACGATATATTCTATAAAGACAATGGCAGGATTGCTACACGAACCAACAATAGTGGCGGTATACAGGGCGGTATCTCAAATGGCAATGACATATATTTCAGGGTTGCTTTCAAACCGGTCGCGACACTGCTCATGGAACAGGATACCGTTACGGTGCAGGGCGATGAGACCAGGCTGCTTGCTCACGGAAGGCACGACCCGTGTGTTGTTCCTCGTGCAGTTCCTGTTGTCGAGGCAATGACGGCTCTTGTTCTTCTCGACCATTATATGCTTGACAGGGCCGGAAAAATATGATAAAGAATGTGCTTCGGCACAATAATCGGCAATGTCGTAAGAGTTTGCCGGAAATTTTATAACTATGAATAAAACCACCAAAAATGTCAGTGCAAAGGAGATTCCTGTGCACGATACGGCTGCATCGGACAGATGCAAGGATAGGGGACTGCTTTATGCCCGATATCTTCCTCTCCTCTTCTTCGTCGTAATTTGGGCGATGCTTGCATTCTATGACTATTCGACGCTCTATAGGCTGGAGCAACAGTCCTTGTTTCTCTTTGACGACCTGTTTTTCAAGGAGACGGTTTCTGTTCCGGCAGGAATGCTCTCCTATATAGGCTCTTTTCTGGTCCAGTTCTTCTATTATCCCCCTTTGGGCGCGGCCATATATGTGGCATTGCTTTTTGTGGTGTATCGTCTCACTGCCAAGGCATTTGCCCTCCCTGTACGGTATTCTTTCCTTGCGTTGCTCCCGGTTGTCCTGCTGCTGGCTACCGATACACAACTCGGATATTGGATTTTCTATCTCAAGTTGCCGGGATACTATTATGTGGCCTTGACAGGGACAATCATATCGTTGCTGGCGCTGTGGCTGTTCAGGAATCTATCTCCGTCTATACAGATTCTCTTTGTCGTTGTGTGGACTGTTGCGGCATATCCTCTTATGGGAGTATTCGCTCTCTTCTCTTCTCTGATAATGGGTGTTTGCGCAGTTGTGCAGTCGTTGGGCAATAGGCGGTCGTTGCTGTTATCTTCGGTGACGCTGCTTGTCTCTATATTATCTGTTGTCTTTTTTCCGCTATACTGCTACTATGAGGTTTATGACAATGTGGCCAAGGAACTGATGTATACAGCCGGTGTGCCATCTTATCAATGGACTGCCGAACTGGTAAGCAAGGTAGAGCATTCCGACACATCGCGCTGGTACAGCATATATTTCTATTGGTCGCCATTCTTCATGTTGGCGGCTTCGTATGCCGCACTCTCTGTTTCGGGTCTGTTCAGGAGAAAGTCTCATGGCAAATATCTTCCGCGGATATTGGCTGCAGCAACGTTATTGTCAATAGTTGCTGTCATGTATCTCTATTGGTACCGTGACACCAATTTCCGTATCGAGAACAAGCAGGATAGGGCCATGTGGCAGGAGAATTGGCAAGAGGTGGCCGACTTGGCACGCGAAACTGAACTTCCTACGCGACAGATTGTGCTGAACAAGAATATTGCGTTGATTAAGAAAGGAACGGCTGCATCGGAGATGTTCACTTATCCCGACGGCAGCAGTGACATACTCTCTCCCATGGCTGTTCATCTCACCCACACTGGTGGCAAGATGCTCTATTTCCAGTATGGAAAATTCAATTTCAGCTATCGTTGGTGTGTCGAGAATGCAGTCGAATATGGTTGGAGAGTCGAGTTTCTCAAGCATGCCGTGCGCTCGATGTTGCTCTCCGGAGAGTATGACCTTGCCCGTCGATATATTAAAATTCTGAAGAGAACACTTTTCCACCGTTCATGGGCCGAGGAAATGGAGCATTTGGCCGACAACCCGGAACTTATTGCAGAGGTGCCTGAGTTCAAGGTTCCGTTGAGTATGGCCTGTTATCCCGATGCACTTGAAGTAGACGACTCTTTTGTGGAGATGTATCTGTCAAAAACATTCCAGAACTTCTTCCCCGAATTTACGAAGGAGTATCTCGATGCCGCCATTTCCATGTCGCTTGTGCGAAAGGATTCAAAACTCTTCTGGTTCCTGTTCGACAAGTATGTGCGTATAGCTGCAGAGCAGGGAACTCTTCCCAAACACTATCAGGAGGCATTCCTGCTGTTCTATAATCTTGATAAAGGAAAGACGGTGCAGATAGGCGGTGACTTTATGGAGAGGTTCATTTCGCCCTCCACAAAGCGCAGGCTGGATGCGTTTATCAAGAAAACATCCCAGTTCAAAGGTATGAAAGAGCAGCAGATGGCACCCTATTTCAAGGAAGAATATGGTGATACCTATTTTTATTTCTATTTCTTCGTACGCAAGATAAAGACAAACTGATGAAAAGAGTATGAGACATTTTCTGAAATATACAATGATGTTGCCGCTTATACTTGCGGCATGTACGGCGAAGGTTCCGGATGATTGTTCACAAGCCGGTGTTTTGCCCGATATATATCCCGAGTACATTGGAGTTACTGTCCCGTGCAACATAGCGCCGTTGTCGTTCAGGGTCGAGGATGAGGCTGATGAATACATTACACGCATGACTGCGGCAGATGTTGCCGTTGTGACTGCAGGCAAGGAGGTTGTGCCTTCTCAGGAGGAGTGGGGCTCTTTGCTGGCAGCTGCGTCCGGTTCAAGCATCAAGGTCGAGGTCTTCGCTCGAGTCGACAGCAGGTGGACTGCCTATGAACCATTTAGTGTTATGGTCTCTTCCGATAGCATAGACCGGTACATCTCCTACCGTCTGATTCCTCCCTCGTATGTGGCATACGAGAAACTGAGCATCTGTCAGCGCGATTTGACAACTTATCAGGAAGATGTAGTGTACAGCAACATGCTTGTTACAGCCGAGCCCGAAGGCCAATGCATAAATTGTCATGCCTACAAGAACTACAGGACCGACAATATGCAGTTCCATGTGCGCCAGTACAAGGGTGGAACCGTCTTTGTGCATAACGGCGAGGTGGATAAGATTAATCTCAAGACCGATTCCACCATTTCAGCCGGTGTGTATCCGTCGTTCAATCCTGTCTATGATGTCGTAGCCTATTCCGTAAACAATACCGGTCAGGTCTTCCATACAAGGAATTCCAATAAGGTTGAGGTTCAGGACAAGGAGAGTGATGTCATTGTCTATAATCCTGTAAACGGTACTGTGACCCATGTGGCAGATTCCAAGTCCGAACTTGAGGTGTTTCCCTGTTGGTCCCCCGATGGCAGAACCCTCTATTACTGCTCTTCGGCAATAGTAAAGGATACAACGCTTGCTCGTGATGCCGAGATGGTAAAGTTCTACCGCGAAGTCAAGTATGATGTCTTGCGTCGTGAGTGGAATCCCGAAACGGGCGAGTTCGGTCGTGCAGACACTGTGTTTGCGGCATCAGCCCTCGGCAAGAGCGCAACGTTCCCGAGGATATCTCCATGCGGACGTTATATGCTTATAGCGTTGGCCGAATACGGCTGTTTCCATATATGGCACAAGGATGCCGACCTTTACATAATAGACCTCTCTACAGGCGATTTGCGTCCGCTTGATAATGCAAATTCCCCATTCCCCGAGAGCTATCATGCCTGGAGCAGCAACGGCAAGTGGATTCTTTTTGCAAGCCGTCGCGACGATACCAATTACAGCCGTCTGTATATTGCGCATATGAATGACGACGGTACGAGCGACAAGGCTTTCCTGCTGCCGCAGAAGAGCGCTGAGTTCTATGAGTTTTTCGACCGTTCCTACAATGTTCCCGAATTTATGGTTGAGCCGGTGTCGATAACTCCTCAAGAATTTGCCGAAGTCATTAAGAAGGAACCGTCAACTGTTAAATATTCATCGAATGTGAAGTAAAAATTAACAATTGCTTGTTAAATAATTAAAAAATAGAGAAAATCTCTGCATGTTGCCGTCTAGGCATTCTGCGGAGATTTTTTTTATTAATAAGTGAAAAAAAACGGTCTGTACGAAAAAAAAACATGGATTTATACGAATATTTATTTAAATGTCTTATTTTTGCACATTACAAGGGGTGTATTGTGCTCTTGTGCGAGAAACTAAAAAAAACAAAAAAGATAATATTTAATAATTTTGTACTTATGTTGAAACACCGTTTAAGTAAATTTGGTATGGCTTCGCTTTTTGCGATGTGCATGCTTTTTGTTGGCGGTTCACTTCAGTCGTGTCAGGATATGCTTGACGATTATCCCTATGACGACCCGGGTGATCCTGCTTGGTTGGGCGCAAGTGTTTACGATTTCCTTAAGGAAGGAACGGAAGGACATTCCTATCAGAATTTCGTTGAGATTATCGACAGTCTCGGCGAAAAGGAGACATTGGCGCACACAGGTAGCAAAACTCTTTTCGTTGCCGATGACGAGGCTTTTGCAAGGTTCTTTAGCAACAATCCATGGAATGTCAAGAGTGTGTCCGAGATGACCAAGGCTCAGATGAAGACCATTCTTTACAGCGCAATGCTCGACAATGCACTTCTGCTCGACATGCTGTCAAGTACAGGTGCCAATCTCACCGACGAGGGTACATGTCTTCGCCGTCTTACATCAGTGTCTGTTATAGATACAGTGCCTGTGTGGACTGCTAAAGAAATGCCTAAATACAACAAGTTCTGGGATGCGTTGAGAGGTAAGGAAAGAAAGGATACAATGCTTATCGCATTGGACGGTACCGACCCGATGATGGTGCACTTCCTTCCCGAATATCTCAAGAACAACGCTATTCTGGCATCGGATATAGACTTCTTGTTCAGAAAGAACGGCGGGCAGCTCAAAACCTACAAGGATGGTGAAGCTATGGTGTTTGGCAACAAACTTGTTGCAAGCGGTGTGGCTACCGATGGTTTCTCCGATGATACAATGACAATTACATGCAAGAACGGTTATATCTACCGTCTTGATGATGTCCTTCTGCCACCATCCAACATGGCAGAGGAACTTCGCAAGAGAGAGGATACGAGAATCTTCAGTCACCTGCTTGACCGTTTCTGTATTCCTGTATATAACGAGACTCTTACAAAGGAGTATCAGGGATTCTATAAGACAAATGATACTGTCTTCAGCTTGCGCTATTTTGTAAAGGACCGCTTTGCAAGCTATGACAATCTTACAGCCTCTAATGCGAATCCGGTAGTTGATGAATTGCTCGCAGTTGATCCGGGATGGAATGCCAATGCAAACAGTCTTGCAAAAGAGCGCGACATGGCAGCAATGTTTGTTCCAAAGGATGATGTCTTGTACGAATATTTTGCAAATATAGATGGTGCCGGTCATTTCTTGCTTGAACAGTTCGCATCGGATGTAGAGGTTAAAGATATCGAGACACTTATCCAGGCTCTTGACAGCGTGCCCGAGGTGAATGTCGCTCCTTTCCTTAACAACTTGATGCAACCGACGTTTGCAGGTTCGGTGTTGAGCAAATTCGAGAAAGTTACCGACGATGCAAATGACCCGATGGGATTGAAAGAGAGCCACGTCGACGAGTGCGTTATTGCAAACAACGGTGTTATTTATATATTGAATAACGTATTCGGCCCGGCAACCTATCAGGCTGTTTCGGCTCCAACTATCGTGTTTGACAACATGCTTCTCATGCGTAATATAATCAAGCAGTTGCGCTACGACTACTATCTGTTGGCGATGGATGCCAAGTATAGTTTCGTGGTACCCGATGACAGCTGTTTCGTATATTACGACCCTATAACATTCTCAGGTGATGAACCTACAGTCTATGCTTTCCACTACAATAACAAACGCCCGAAAGGCAACGGCGCAGTGGAACTTTGGGCCGACAAGTACAAGTTCAATCCCGAAACATATGAAATTGTAGACACGCTTACAGTGATGTCGCCGGTGGGTGTTTCCGGAACAGCCTTCGGCGGAAACGCCTTTATGAAGAACCGTATGACCGACATCATGGAATACCTTATTATAGTACATGGTAATGAAAAAAAATTCGGTCCTGACAAGAAGTACTATCAGACAAAAGGTTATGGTACAATAAAGGTAGATGCAAGTGACCCCGAGAATGTGAAGTTCTATGGCGGTGAGCAGATTGAGAACGGCACATTCGTTGCAACAGGCAGCAGGCATGAGCAGAAGAACGGTATTACTTATTGTACAGTTGCCGGTTCCGATGAGCCGGGGAAAAAGGGTTCCGGTATACCCACGCCTCCTACAAGGAACGTCTATACAAACATGAAGGCTTATGCCGACATGGAGACCGACCCGTTCTATGAGTTCTTCCAGCTTTGTACCCCTCCAGATTTTGAGTCTACACTCAAAACAATGTTCCCCAATGTGTCCAATCTGAAGATAAAGAACGATACAATGAAACTCTATTCAATCTTCTATACTTCGTCGGACGGAAAGTTGGTCAACGTTGTACCATTCTTCAATACATTCCACTATACAGTGTACGTTCCAACTAATGAATCTGTTCAAGAGATGATTGGTAAGGGCTTGCCGGTGTGGGAGGATATTATAGAACTTTCGGCCGAAAGTCCCAAAAAGGCAGCTTCGGCAATGCGTCTTCTGAACAGTTTCTTGCGTTATCATTTCCAGGATAACTCGGTATACAAAGACGGTGTTCCTTTCTCTATACCTGCGCCCGATGGCAGTAACCAGTATGATGCAAATTTCGCTACAGCCGTAATCAACGACAAGACCGGTCGTTTCTATGAGACAAACGTAAGGAGCGATGAGGACAATACCACACTTGTCATTACCGACAATCTTGGCGAGGAGTCCAGGATTATAACAAGTGGCGAGGAAGGCAAGACATGGAATGTCATGTGCCGCGACATAGAGTATACTGTAAATAATGCAACACAAAAGAAACCAAGTTCTATTGCAACTTCATCGTTTGCGGTAATCCAACATGTAGACCGTGCGTTGCTGAACGATGGCCTGTTCGGTTATGACGGCCGCTTCAAGCGTTTTGCTTCTACAGGTGAACTTGTTGACGTGATTGAAGTTGAAGGTGGAAACGGCTCTGTCGACATCGATGGCAAGAACTGTTACCTTGTTGCAAAGCATGCCGATGTAAACATGATTGCCCTTGACGGAACTGAAAAAACCTTGAAGGCAGGTTATCTGATGCAGCCTATCGACAATGGTCATGAGTCATGGAACAGTTCACTTACCAGAGAGATACTTGTACTCGATGACGAAGAGAACAGGTTGCTTGTCAACAGTGAGGGTATGCTTATCAAGGAGACTACAGATGAGGATGACAATGTGATATTTGAATATGTTACAGAGGAAGACTCCGAAGGCAACAAGTACATGCTCAAGGTCGCTAATGACGGTTCTGTAAAAGAGAGAATACCTTACAGGGAGGATGATGTGCCGGCTGAAGGCGAAGACGGTACCGAAGATTCCAACAATTAAACAGTGAAGTAGAAAAACATAATAGCCATGATAAGAATAAAACATTTATTATTGCTCGTGCTGTTCTGCTGTTTTAACAGTGCAGTATTTGCACAGAAAGGTGCGAGAATTTCAGGTACGGTGAGCAGTGATGCCGAAGGTCCGCTGATTATGGTGAACATCACCGAGCGTGACAAGAGTAATCGTATCATCGAGGCTTGTGCAACCGACTTTGAGGGTAACTTCTCAATGGTTGTGAAAAACACAAGCAATGTTCTTGAGATTTCGTATATCGGTTACAAGACACAGCGTCTTGAGATTGGTAACAGAACAGTCTTCAATGTGAAGATGGTTGAGGATAACATAATCGACGAGGTCGTTATCACTGCAAAGCAGATGACACGTACCGGTGGTCTTGATATCCTTGAACGCGAAATGACACACGCTACACAGAAGATTAGCATGGACGATATGGAGGGTCTTTCATTTGCTTCGGTAGATGAGGCACTTCAGGGACAGATTGCCGGTCTTGATGTCGTGTTCGGTTCGGGTGATGTCGGTGCCGGAACACAGATGCGTCTTCGCGGTAACTCAATGATTGAAGGTGATGCGACACCTCTTCTTGTTGTCGATGACAATATCTTTGAGATTGACGAAGGCAGCTTCGACTTTGAGACAGCAACCGATGAGAGTTTTGCGGAGTTGCTTATGGTCAACACCGAGGATATCGCCGAGATTGAGGTGTTGAAGGATGCCGCATCCTGTGCTGCCTACGGTTCACGCGGTGCCAATGGTGTCATCAAGATTAAGACAAAGCGTGGTAAGCGTGGTCCTACCCGTGTCAGCTTCTCTTATAAGTTTAAGGACAAATGGACACCGAGCGGTATGAACCTTCTCAACGGTGACGACTATACAATGCTTATCAAGCAGTCTCTTTTCAACCAGAAGCACACTGCGGTTGATGTTCCTGAGTTGAACTATGACAAGACATTCCCCGAGTATGAGAACTTCAACAACAATACCGATTGGGTTGATGAGGTTTCAAAGCACGGTTACAGAAACGAGTATAACCTTAACCTTAACGGTGGTGGTGAAAAGGCTGCTTTCCGTATCTCAGGAGGTTATTCGAACGAGACCGGTCAGGTCATAGGCCAGTACATGCAGAGTTTTACATCACGTCTGGCACTCGACTACTATGTTTCACAGCGAATCAAGGTTATAGCCGACTTCTCGTTCTCTTATAACAAACAGAGAAAGAATACTTCGGGTCTTTTGAACGATGCACAGCTCAGGATGCCTAACATGAGTGTTTACAAGCAGGACGAGTTCGGTAACAATACCGACGAGTACTACTCAATGCTCAAGTACGATAACCCAAACATGCTTGAGAGCGCAATGTTCGGCCGTAAGAACCCTATTGCAGAGGGTAATCTTGCCGAGTATTTCTCGGAGAGCTACGTTATCAGTCCGCAGATTACATTCGAGTACAGCCTGCTTGGCCTTGAGGATGACGAGACTCAGTTGAGATATCGTGGTATGGTCAACCTGAACGCTTCGACATATACCGGCAGTCTCTACTATCCGGCTTCTCTCTCAATGGAGAACTGGGACTCTTCGGAAAAGAACAAGTCTCAGGCCGATGATAGCAAGAGCCTGAATTTTACAACCCGTCACGAGTTGATATTTACTCCATACCTTGGAAGCAAGAACCATTATCTTACGATGAACGGACGCTTCGAGTTGAAGACAGGCAGCGGTAACTCTCAGAACTCAACTGCAGTGGGATTGCCTACCGGTAACATCAGCAGTTCTACTATAGGTTCTAAATTGAATAATGCAGGAACAAGCAAGTGGGAAAACCGTGAGGTAAGCTTCCTCTTCGATGCCCACTATTCATACAAGTCAAAGTATTCATTGCGTCTCACCGCACGTCTCGAAGGTAGTACAGCAATGGGTGATGATAGAAAGTGGGGTCTTTTCCCTGCTGTTTCAGGACGTTGGAATATTATCGACGAGAAATGGATGGATTGGTCGAAACCGGCCTTGTCAATGCTTTCTTTGCGTGCAGGTTTCGGTATCGACGGTCATACTCCGCCAGAGAACAAGACATTCAACAGCTATTCATCATTAGGACAGAGCTATCTTGGAATGGCCGGTTTCCGGATGGACGGTATCCGTCTTACCGACCTTCGCCGTTCTCAGAAGCGTGAGTGGAATATCGGTTCCGACTTCGGATTCATAAGCGACAAACTCACCGGTTCTTTCAACTACTATAGCGGTACAACCTATGACAACATTATCTATAGTTACAAGATACCTTCTTCAACCGGTTACTCATCGCTTGACTACAAAAACTCAGGTACTATACGTAACTCCGGTTGGGAGTTGAACTTCAACCTCAACAATCTCAAGATTGTCAAAGACCTTTCTGTTTCAATGTATTTCAATGTGGGTAAGAATTACAACGAGATTCTTGAGCTAGAGGAGGCTTATCTTGAGGAACGTAACGGCAAGTATGAGAGTCCGCAGAACTCTGTTTATCTCGGACGTATACAGATTGGTAATCCGAACGGTTCAATATATGGCTTCCGTTACAAGGGTGTCTACCGTTACAGCTACAAGAACTGGGAGAAGGCTCTTGCTGAACAGGAGGCCGGACGTAACGGTACATGTCCTATCGTACGCGACTCTGAAGGTAATGTAGTATACGAGGCCGACGGAACACCGAAGAAAATGACTCTTTTCTTCGACAATGAGGAGTTGACCAGCGAATATGAGTTCAAGGGCGGTGACGCAATCTATGAAGATGTTAACCATGACGGTACAATCAACCAGCTCGATATCGTCTACCTTGGTAACTCCAACCCGGCAGCACAGGGTGGTTTCGGTTTCACATTCCGTTACAGACATAAAGGTACATGGACTCTGAGAACCTCTTTCACATACCGTTGGGATGTCGATGTCGTGAACAGCTCAAGAATGGCATTCGAGAACATGTCATCATTCGATAACCAGAGTATTGCTGTTAACTGGCGTTGGCGCAAAGAGGGTGATATCACCGAGATTCCACGTGCAGTTTACGGCAGCAGTACTGCATACAACTACCTTGGTAGTGACCGCTATGTAGAGGATGCTTCATATATACGTCTCTCTTATGTCCAGCTCTCATATGCGTTCGAACCGGAGTGGTTGAAGAAGTTCGGTATAAAGAACCTCAGCATCTTTGCTTCGGCCGACAACGTATGCTTCTGGACAAAGTATACAGGTCTTGAGCCTGAAGTTGCTTGCGGTTCAGGAGGTATTGCCTATGACAATACCAAGACTCCGCGTTCACGCTCATACACATTATCATTGTCAGTTGGTTTCTAAAAGTTGAAGATTATGAAAAGTAATATGAATATATATAAGAAGTTTGTCTTTGTTGCCACGGTGATGCTCGGCTCTTTGTTGGCTTCGTGTACCGACTATCTGACAATCATTCCCCCTGACAAGATTGTGCATGAGAAGTTCTGGCAGAACAAGGACGAGGTTAACGGTATGCTTGCAACAAGTTACCTGAAACTTATAAGCTCTGATGCTTTGAGCAAGATGATTGTCTGGGGTGAGTCACGTGCCGATAACCTCACATATCCGGCAAGTTACAACAGGGAAATCAAGTACATAATTGAAGCAAATCTTCTCGATGACAACTCTTTCTGTAAATGGGGTGTTTTCTATGAGGCTATCAACTATGCGAATCTTGTTATCGAGTATGCTCCGCTTGTAGTTGACCGCGACCCTGATTTCTCCGAGGGTGACCTGCAGGTTGTGACAGGTGAGATGCTTGCAATGCGTGCGCTTTGCCATTTCTACCTTGTGCGCACATTCCGCGACATACCTATGGCACTTGTTCCGGCGGTAAACGATGCCGATATCCCCGACTATAACCAAGTGCATCCTCTTGAGGCACTTAATTACATAATGGCCGACCTCGACCGTGCCGAGAACATGGTCATGAAGTCGGGTAAATTCACCACTATCGCACATAATTACGGACGCATAACAAGGGATGCGGTTCTTGCCATAAAGGCAGATGTCAACTTGTGGCGTGCGGCGTTTGCCGAATATTATGAAGGTTCAACAGACCTCGTTGCGGCCGGTGATGCGCAGAAGTATTATGAACTCTGCGTGCAGAACTGTCAGGACGTGCTGAATAGTATGGATGCTGCTCTTGAGGAAAAAGAAGACCACTCAAGACCAACAGTGAAGTATCCTTATAATCTTATCCAGAACATGGGTGATGAAGATATGAAGGAGGAGGAGAAGATAAGCACCGTATATGATGATATTTTCGGTACGAAGAATTCACAGGAGTCAATCCTTGAGTTGCAGGTAGAGGGAGATAACAGTACCAACGGCAACTGTAAGGGTGTATTCAATGCCTACGGTTCAGAAGGCAAGCACGGTTTCTTTGTAGTTCCCAAGAACTTTCTCAGCAAGAACTATGAGCAGGATGACCTCCGTGCATATTCATTCACCAATGCAAAATCGCTGTCGGCCGGTTCCAACGCAGGTGCCGGGTCGGGTGATTCCAAGGAGAATGATGTGCTTGTAGCGAAGTACTCTGCAAAGAGTTCTCCTGCAACCGACTATCGCAAAGGCGACGAGTATGATGCAAACTGGATTGTTTATCGCAAGACCGATGTCATGCTTATGATGGCTGAGGCTATGGTTGCAAACCCTTCTGCAACAACAGATGATTTCAGAAGTGCCTTTGATATTGTAAAGGTAATCAACACTCGTTCAAGAATGGATACAACCGATATCAGGAAACCGCTTGACGTGAATCGCTACCTTACAAAGGATGCTGCAATGGAACTTGTTCTCAAGGAGCGTCTTCTTGAATTGACGTTCGAGGGCAAGCGTTGGTACGACCTTGTGCGTAAGGCTTTGCGTGAAAAGACTACAAACAATATCAAGTTCGTCGCTGACAAACTGGACAGTAACTCCGGTGTTGTGAAGAGCAAGATGTCTTCTATCGACGGTCTTTTCTTCCCGATACACATAGATGAGCTGCGTTACAACAAACTCTTGAAACAAAATCCGGCATATGAGTCCGAGGATGAAACGACCGAGATGAATTAACACTATGGCAAAAAGAAAACTTATCTGATATGAATACAATATTTAAACATAAGGTACTTACAGGTGCGTTGCTGTTCAGTGCTGCGTTGCTGGGCGCTTCGTGCGAGGACAAAGTTGGCATTGATGTTACGCCGGAGTTCCCGTTCGCCGACAAGACTATGTATGAGGTCGTTGTGAACGATACGGAACTTACCGACTTTGTAGAGGTCATCAACAGTTGCGGTGCTCATTGTGCCGACTCTTTGTTGAATACTTCAAGAGTATATACTCTATGGGCTCCAAAAAACGGCTCTTTTGACAAGGATGCTTTGATTAAAGAGGTTGAAAACGGTAATCGTGAAATCGTGTTCAATACATTCGTGAAGTCTCATATTGCCAACAATGTGAAGGCTGCAAACGGAAAACTTGAGGACGACAACAGAGTTCTTCTCCTCAATGACAAGATGGCTGTGTTTGCCGGTGATTATACCAACGGCTACACATTTGCCGGTCAAGAGATTGAAGAGACGAATATCCGTGTCATCAATGGTGTGTTGCACAAGATTTCAAAGCCTGTGGAATACAATTACAACATTTGGGAGTATTTGAAAGTTGCAGAGAATGTAGATTCTGTTGCAAAATTCCTCTATTCATATGATGTGACACAGTTTAATCCGTCTCAGAGTATACTCGGTCCCATCAAGGATGGTGCGCAGACATATCTCGATTCTGTGTTCACTACAACCAACCAGCTTCTTGGGAGTTGGACCGGTGTAGGCAATATCGACAAGGAGGATTCTACTTATACCGTTTATATTCCTACAAACGATGTCTGGAACGAACTTGTTGCGCAGTCGGAGAAGCATTTCAACTACAATCGCACAAATACCAATCCGTTATCTATGGACAGTATCTACCGTGATTCATTGCGTCATCACTATTCCCGTATAAATATTCTCAAGTACATGGCTTACAGTGAGAATGAGCAGAAGTATGTGAATAGCCCCGACTCGGCGGTGCCTGTCAATAATTCACGCAGAGGTATTGAGTTTGCCAAGGCACAGCTCGAAGAGAATGTTGTCTTTGAAAAGAAACTTTCCAACGGTGTATTCAAGGTTGTCAACAAGTCTCCGTATTCTGTTTTCGAATTGTGGCACGATACTGTGTCACTTGAGGCCGAGGATGAGACTATGAGATATGACAATACAAACACCAACCCGACAACTGCTTATGTTTCAAAGAATCAGATAAACAAGGATTCTGTATTCTTGAATACAAAGATATCAGGAGGTGCTTATTATAGTGCTGATTGTGAGCAGACAAGTACCGGTTATGCCTACTACAAACTTCCCAAGTTGCTTGCTGCAAGCTATCAGGTTGCAATGGTTGTGGTGCCGAGAAATATTACGAACGACATGGTCAAGGAGGAGGAAATGCTTCCAAATAACTTCACTGTCAGAATAAAGCAACGTGATGGAACAAAAACAAATGAGCTTTACAATAAGTCGAATATCACTAATGACCCGATGCGTGTCGATACGCTCTTCTTGCCAGATAGCAAAGGAAATCCTGCTGTGATAACAATACCCTATTGTGAGTTCTTCAATACATGGAACAAGGACGATTTCAATGCATATATTGAAGTTGAGACTAAAGGTAATTGGAGGAGAAATGACAAGTCTATCCGTCTCGACAAGTTTATATTCATACCGGTAGCCGATCCTGAATGATAATTTGTATGATGAAAAAAAGGAATTTAACTATGAATATGCGACAAATTATTCGAATTTCGGTGGCATTGATGATGTTGGTGCCATCGGCCGTCAGTGCTTCTGCAGCGCTTTTTGACGGCATTGCAGCAGGCGATTCTGTTAAAAAGACGAAAGAAACTGTTGCTGTTGTCGACGCACGCGTCGTTACGGGTACGGTATACGATGCCGCAACAAATCTTCCAATGGCCGGTGTGCGTGTACGGGCTACAGGATACCCTAAGCTTACCACAATGACAAATGCCGAGGGTAAGTATAAGCTCAATCTTCCGTCTTATGTGACTCTGTTGAGTTTCTCTACACCGGAATATCTTCTAGTGCAGCGTCCTGTTGCGGACAATGACATTGTAAATGTACGTCTCTATTCCGACAAGTTCAGCGGCAGCTACAGCGATGATATCGTAATCACCTCGCAGAGAGCGTTTAGCGAGGATATCTCTTCTGCAACGACTGTCGATACTGAAATACAGAACAAACTGGGTGCAGATGTGCGTTCTATCAACCGTTCGGGTACAACCGGAATGGGTGCTGCAATGTTTGTCCGCGGTATCAATTCTCTTAATGCGAATACTCAGCCGATATTTATTGTCGACGGTATAATATGGGACCTTCAGGAGAATAACGAGGCTATACACATGGGTGTGTATAACAATATCCTTTCAGCAATCGATGTCAATGATATCCGTGAGGTTAAGGTTCTGAAGAATGCAACTGCGATTTATGGAGCACGTGCTGCCAACGGTGTTGTGATAATCAATACAAAACGTGGTGAGAGCATGGCTACCCGTATTACTGCAAATGTATATGGCAACGTGGCTTTGAAGCCCGAGGGCTATGACATGCTTGCTCCGGAGGCATACAGACGCTATGCAAACGACCTCATGGGTACAATGGAGCTCAATCCAAACCGCAGTACACCGTTCTTGCGCAGTGATAAGGACTTCATTTACTACGACAAGTACCATAACAATACCGATTGGGCCGACCTTGTATATCGCGAGGCTGTGACCCAGAACTATAAGATTAACGTTGAGGGTGGTGATGATGTGGCTATGTATAATTTCTCGTTCGGCTTTACAACAGGAGACACTCCGCTCAAGGGTAACTCTTTTGACCGCATGAACGTGAGATTGAACTCTGATATTGTCCTTGCAAACAACTTCAATACCCGCGTCGACATTTCTTATTCGCGTGTTGCACGTGAGTTGCTCGACGATGGTCTCCGTGAGGACCCGACTGCATTCCCATTGACATCAATCGGTATCCTGTCGGATGTGAAGTCTCCTTTCTTGAGCCCGTACCGTTATGCGACTACAGGTGAGATAAGCAGCATCATCGATGTTGCAGATGACTTTGCTTTCGATGTAGTGAGAGCTGCCGGTGTTACATACCCAAACAACGCTCTCTACAACCCGATGACTATTCTTGCAAACTCAAAGGGTACACAGAAGAATGAACTCGAGTATACCAATATGGGTATAACTATTGCTCCTGAACTGAAATTGGGCAGGTTTACCATTACAGAGACTTTCAACTATTCTCTTTATCGCGTCAGCGAGAAGTATTACTTGCCTTATCCTACATCTGCCGACAGCGATAAACTGCATTTCTATGTAGCTTCGTTGAATGGAAAGATCGGTAACTATGTATCTTCTTTCTTTGGCAAGGAGGCTGCCCTCTCAAGCGATACACGTGTAAGCTGGAACAAAACTTTCGGCGCACATAAGTTTGATGTATTCGGAGGTTTCCGTTATACAAACTTCAACTTCGATTCAAACTCTATCGGCGGTGCAAATTCAGGTAGTGACAATGCGTTCAATGTAAACACTACTCTTAATCATTTGACAAGTGACGGTGACAAGAACGTATGGTCTAACATGGCATGGTATCTCTCTGCCGACTACTCTTTCAAGACACGTTACTTCTTGCAGTTGGCTGCGTCAATGGAGACTTCTTCACGTTTCGGTGGCAATGCTGATGGTGCTTTGAAGTTTGCAGGTGTTGCTTGGGGACTCTTCCCGTCTGTTCAGGCAGGCTGGTTGGTTTCGTCTGAGTCATGGTTCAAGGTGAAGCCTATCAATATGCTGAAACTCCGTGCCGGATATGACATAACAGGTAACGATGCTATCGATTACTTTGCTGCAAGAAGCTATCTGCAGGCTGTGAAGTACTATGACCAGTCTATGGGTCTCCAGCTTGGCAACGTGGAGAACGATGGTGTGAAGTGGGAAAGCACTGCACGTATCAATGTCGGTCTTGACGCAATGTTGTTCGATAACCGTCTGGCACTCTCTTTCGACTGGTACAAATCAAGAACAAGTGACCTGTTGGTACAGAAACAGTATCAGTTCGTAACAGGTATGGGCAAGTATTGGGCGAATGGTGGTGAGCTTGAGAATACCGGTTTTGAGGCAAGTCTGACTGCGAAACTTGTCAATGCACGCAAGTTCAAATGGGAGTTGGGTGCTTCGGTGGGCCATTACAAGAACGAGGTGACTTCGCTTGACGAGGAGATTGCTCCCACAAGTGTTTATGGTGGCGAGGTTGCTACAATGGTAGGTCATCCTGTAGGCGTGTTCTGGGGATACAAGACCAACGGTGTTATTGCAAGTGCTGCCGATGCTGATGCTGAGAAACTCTTCCAGCGCGATGAGACCGGCGCACCGAAATACTTCCGTGCCGGTGATGTGAGATTTGTTGATGTGAATCCCGGAAATGACCCCGGTTGCATTGATGAGAACGACAAGACTATAATCGGTGACCCGAACCCCGACTTCTTCGGTAATATCTTTACAAAGTTGACAATGGGTAACTTTACTCTTGATGTTCTCTGCAACTATTCTGTTGGCAACGATGTATATAATTACCATCGTCAGCAGCTCGAAAGCGGTTCTACTTTCTTTAACCAGACTGCACGCATGGTCAATCGTTGGACAGTAGACGGTCAGGTGACAGATATTCCTGCGATTGCTTTCGGAGACCCTGTCGGCAACTCACGTTTCTCTGACCGTTGGATTGAGGATGGTTCTTATCTGAAGGTCAAGTCAATAAAGCTCTCATACAATGTTCCTGTGACAACCAGTTGGCTTCAGGGACTCACAATATGGTGTGCTGCCGAGAATGTGTACACGTTGACAGATTATGAAGGCAACGATCCTGAGTTCTCAGTTAACAACAATATTCTATATCAAGGTGTAGATGCAGGTCTGTTGCCGCAGTCACGCAGTTTCCACCTGGGAGTTAAGGTAAATCTCTAATGAACGATACCCGGTCGTGCAGGGTCATGCCCTGCACGGCATGGGATAAACAATATAAAACAATGAAAAAGAATCTGATTTATACAGTGGCATTCCTGCTTTGCGGAACATTCTTCTTCAGTTCATGCGAGGATATGTTGAATGTCGAGTCGAACCGCGTTGAGTACGAGTTTGACGATTGGTCTTTGAACGACTCTGTCTACTCAGTCCTCGGTATTCTCAAGTCGGTTCAGGAGGTTGGTGACCGCCAAGTGCTGTTGAACGAGTTGCGTGCCGACCTTGTGAGCATCAGCGAGACAAAGGCTGTCTTGGATGTTCAGGAGATTAGCAAGTCAATACTGACAAACTTCGATGCTAACAAGTATCTTGATGTCAAGGATTATTACTCAATAATCAATAACTGCAACATATATCTTGCACGTGTAGATACCACACTCAGGAAGAACAATGTTCCTTTGATGCTTCCCGAATACGTGGCTGTGAAGAGTGTCCGTGCCTGGACATACTTGCAGCTTGCCATTAACTATAACAATGTACCATATTTTACAGAACCGATTCTCACCCATAGTGCTGCTTCTAAAGTAATGAGTAAGCCTATGCTTACACGCAATGAGATTGTTTCTAATCTTATTGCAGACATACTTCCTTATGAGAATCCGGCTGCTTTCCCGATGCCGGCATGGGATAAGGACGGTAAGGTACTGAAGTTCGGTTATGGTGAGAACGGTACAGAGGTTGATACCAAGCAGTTGTTTGTGCCAATACGAATGCTTCTCGGTGAGTTGTACTTGTGGCGTGGTGCAGCCGGTGACTATAAGAGGGCTGCAGAGTGCTTCTACAACCAGATTACCGGAGCCGGAACAAACAATAAGGCACCAAAGTATACCGATAACAAATACAGAGTATCGTATACCCAAAAGAATGGAAAAGGTTTCAGCAACAACTTTGCGCCTGTTTTTGCAGCAAAGAGTTTTGCAACAAATGCTTCGAGCATTCTTGCTTTGATACCTTATGCCAACAGTGACCTTCACGGAACAATGTCAGGTCTCTCGAGTGTGTTCTCGCCTGAGAACGATCCCGGAGGTGCGCAGGTGTTTGCTTCACAGGGAATGATTTCTTTGGCAAAACGTCAGATTTATCGCTATGTAGAATATGATGGTGATGACATCGAGCGTCCTACGCATGAGGAGTACAGTCACAAGTATGAATATCCCGGTGACCTTCGTATTAAGGCGACAACCTACTCTCAGATAGGCAACGATGACAGACAGACTGAATATGACAATGTAATTGCAAAGTTCAATCTTGAGGAGAATTCTTTGGGCTCGATTAAGGCTAACTATGTACCTCGTATCCGTACAACATATATTCCTTTGATGCGTGCAGAACTTGCTTATCTGCGTTTGGCTGAGGCATTGGTAGGTATGGAGCGTGAGGGTTATACAGGTGCTGCGTCTATTGCAATGACTATCTTGAAGAGCGGTGTCAAGAAGAACTATACTCTTCTCAAAGACCCTGTGTATGAGTCTCGTCCCGAACTCAATTCAAGGGGTGATACAATCAAGATTTATGAAATAGACAAGTCAACGGGCGATACTTTGAGTGTTACGAACAAGATGCGCGATTACCTTGTTTCATATACCGACTCGCTCGGATATAACTTCACTGATGAGACTTTTGAGGCGAATAAAGGTATTCATGCACGTGGAACAGGCGATGCAGAGCGTAACATATACTATGATCTCGATTCTGTTTGTGTTGCCCGTTATATCGGTGCCATCGAGGAGAATGGTTCTGAAATCAAGATTACCAGACCTTTGACTCGCGAAGATTTCTTGAATTATATCACCGACCTTGTGATTGACGAGCTTGCTCTTGAGTTTGCTTGGGAGGGATTCCGTTTCGGTGACCTTGTGCGTTTTGCAAAGGCAACAGGCGACAACGATGTTCTTGCAAAGAGAATTGCCGGACGTGCTATCAGCAACGATGTGACTTATCGTAACGAGGCATTCCAGTATGATTCGGAGCTTTATGGCAAGATGTTGAATGAGGAGAACTGGTATCTGCCGCTTCCCGGTGAGGTTGTAGAGCCGGTTGCACCCGACGAAGTTCCAGGTGGCACTCTTCCTGAAGAGAATGAATAAAAGAATTTCATAATCGTGAGACTGCACCGGTAGTGCAGTCTCTTTTTTATTTACAGATATGAAAAGAATTGTTGTATTGACAGGTGCCGGAATGAGTGTGGAGAGCGGATTGGATACATTCCGTGGCGGTGGCGGACTATGGGATAATTACCCGGTAGAGCAGGTTGCAACTCCTGAGGGTTTTAAAAGCAATCCGGCGCTTGTGCTTGAGTTTTATAACAAACGTCGCAGTCAGCTGCTTGAAGTTGTACCTAACAGAGGTCATGAACTTCTTGCTGCACTTGAGAATGATTTTGATGTCACAGTTGTCACACAGAACGTAGACGACCTGCATGAACGTGCCGGTTCCACAAATGTAATACACCTTCATGGGGAACTGATGAAGGTCTGTTCATCGCGTGAGCCTTATAATGAAACATATGTTGAGTCTCTTGTTCCTGACAATATATCTGTGAAACTTGGCGACCTTGCTGCTGACGGCTCGCAGAAGCGCCCTTTCATTGTGTGGTTCGGTGAGTCTGTTCCTAAGATTGAAGATGCGATAATGGCATTACGCGATATCGATGCCTTTGTGATAATAGGTACTTCTCTGAATGTCTATCCCGCTGCGGGATTGCTTAATTATGTTGCTGCGCATACTCCGATTTTTCTCATCGACCCTAATGAGGTGAACATTACCCGTCGCGGAGTAACTGTAATACGCAAAGGTGCTTCGGAAGGAATGCGTATTCTTATTGATGAGTATCTTTTAAAAATAAAATAATTACAATGTTGTAAATATTTTAAAGAAATATGTTTTCATATTAGAAAATATTACTATATTTGCAATATAAATCGATGCAGGTATTGCGAGAGCCGACGCAGTGGATTCTGTTATGCAGCAATTTCTTGATACAAGGCTTGAACATTCTGCTTGGTCTATTGTTTAACGTGTAAATGATACAGTTATGAAAAAGTATATTTGTACAGTATGTCATTGGGTCTATGACCCTGAGATTGGCGACCCGGAGCAGGGTATTGAACCGGGTGTAGCGTTTGAAGACCTTCCCGAGGATTATGTATGTCCCTTGTGTGGAGTGGGCAAAGAGGAGTTTGAAGTAGAAGAAGACGATTAAGATTGTTCTGTTTTTGCTTGTTTCAAGTGCAAAATCAACAGTCAGGTCTATCAAGTTTATAAAAATCAAGGCAGTGTGTACACTGCCTTGATTTTTATAAACCTAATTTCTTTACGAGGTCTGTACGACCCATTCTGCGCAATATCTGCGTAATCTGTTTTCTCTCCTCCGGTTTGTACCAGAAGAAGAACCGACGTTGCGACTCCTTGTCGTGCATGCTTCTTGCAACGTATACGTTTTCTCCGGTTTCAGGGTTAATCCCTGTATAGTACATCTCTGTTGCCATTGTCATAGGTGTCGGTGTGAAGTCCTGCACCTGTTCGAGATGGAAATTGAGCTGCCTGGTCTCTGCGGCAAGCTCTGCCATGCTCTCTATTGTACTTCCCGGGTGGCTGCTTATGAAATATGGTATTATCTGTTGTCTGAGGTTATGCCTTTGGTTTATCTTGTCAAATATCCGCTTGAAGTTGTGAAATTGTTTGAATGACGGTTTGCGCATGAGTTTAAGCACACTTTCGTTTGTGTGCTCAGGTGCAACCTTCAGTCGTCCGCTTACATGATTCTTTATCAACTCCTCGGTATATCTGTCACTGGCTTCGTCTTTCTTTATGTCTCCGCTTCTGTGCAGCAGCATGTCGTAGCGGACACCGCTTCCAATAAAACTCTTCTTGATACAGGGTAGTGCATCTACCTTACGGTACAGCTCAAGGAGTGCCGAATGGTCGATATCCATGTTGGGGCACACTTTGGGCTGTATGCATGACGGTCTTGAACATTTGGCGCATAGGGCGCTGTTCTTTCCTTTCATCATGTACATGTTTGCCGATGGCCCTCCAAGGTCACTCAGGTAGCCCTTGAAATCGTCCATCTTCGCAATCTCGTTAATCTCTCTGAGAATACTTCTCTCACTGCGGTTCACTATGAACTTTCCCTGATGTGCCGATATGGTGCAGAAAGCGCAACCTCCGAAACAACCCCGATGAATGTTTACGGAGTGTTTAATCATATCGTATGCAGGTATTCGTTTCCCTTTATATTTGGGGTGTGGGAGACGTGTGTATGGGAGGTCGAAACTATGGTCGAGTTGCTCGGTACTCATGGTAGGGAATGGCGGGTTTATTACAACCAGCCCTTCACCGGTCTCCTGTAGCAACCTTTTGGCATTAACCTTGTTCGATTCCTTCTCGATGACCAAAAAATTGGCCGCCTGTTTTGCCTTATCTTTGAGACACTCATTGTGCGATGCAAGCATCTTGTCACCGGTTTCATCAAAAAGAATATCTTCTCTTCTCGCCATATATCCGGTTTGTCTCGTCTCCTTGGCTATTTCACGGGCTTCGCTTGCCGTTATATACTCTTTACCGGTTGTTGCAAGCAGTTCCTGCATGGAGTGTGCAAGCGATGTTATAGGCTGCTCTCCCATGCCGTAGACCAGAATGTCGGCTTTGCTGTCGACAAGTATACTTTTCTTGAGAGAATCCTGCCAGTAGTCGTAGTGGGTGAAACGTCGCATTGAGGCCTCTATACCACCTATGACGACAGCCGATTCGGGATAGAGTTTTTTGAGAATGTTTGAATAGACTGTGGTGGCATATTCGGGACGCATGCTGTGTTTCCCATTGGGAGAGTATGCATCCTCGCTGCGGAATCTCTTGGCTGCTGTATATTTGTTGACCATGGAGTCCATGCAGCCTGCCGATATGCCGAAGAAGAGCCTTGGCCGTCCCATCTTCTTGAAGTCGCGCAAGTCGTCCTGCCAATTGGGTTGTGGGACTATGGCTACACGCAAGCCCTCAGCTTCGAGCAGACGGCCTATTACCGCTGCACCGAACGAGGGGTGGTCGACGTATGCATCGCCACTGAAAATGACGACATCCATCTGCTCCCACCCACGCAAATCTGCCTCTTTGCGTGTTGTCGGCAACCAGTCTGTTATTTTACGCTCAGTCATTCTCCTTGTTCTCTTCCTTTGCAGCCTCGGCTTCTATCCACTCACTATAGCATTTCATGAGGTTATTGAGTCCTATTGCTTTCATGTCTTCGTGGTAGAGTACAAGGCATAGCTCTATGAGGTCCTTTGATGGCATTGTCTGTGATGCTATAAGCGAGCGTACGGTTAGACGTAACCTGTTGAGGGAGTCTTCGTCTATTATACCCATGCTGTTGGCAATCCTGTCAAGCAACATGTACTTCCTTATAATTTGCAGCTGAGTTTCGGTTACTTCTATTGTTCTTGTTCCCGAGGCATTTGCGTTTATTCTCATACTGTTTTTTGTTTGTTCCATTGCAAAGATAGTTACAAACGAGCGAGAAATATGAAGTTTACTTCAATATTTTTCACAGCGAGTGCCGTATATTTTCGAGGTTCACCTCAGAGATAGTTACAAACGGGCGAATGTTGTGCAAGTGAATGGGTGAAAATTTATTTTCACACAAAATGAGCGCAGCTAAACTTCGCTGAAAGCATAAATATCAAACTTGCTTGAATATTTTTGCTTTATGCGGCAATGTATTTAGCCTTGCTTGCAACGACTGAAAGCTTTCCGCCGTTTACTGTCAGTTGGGGATTATTCTGATTGTGCGTCCTCCATCCTCATTTTCGGTTATCTCCACCCTTATGCACTCTTCGGGCAGGAGTTCTTCAACGAGTTCCGGCCATTCCATGAAGCAGACGGCATCGCTGTACAGATACTCTTCATATCCCATGTTGTATACCTCGGCAATTGATTTTATGCGGTAAAAATCGAAATGGTATATAGTGTTCCTGTCTCTGTCCTCATACTCGTTGACTATGGCGAATGTCGGTGAGTTTATACTGTCTTCAACTCCAAGTTCTTCGCAAATGCTCTTTATGAATGTAGTCTTACCACTTCCCATCTTGCCATAGAAAGCGAAAAGTCGGCCTTCTTCCAAGAACTTTACGAACTCTTTGGCTGCTTTGGGGTAGTCCCCAAGTCCTTTAACTGTTATTATAGTCTCTTTCATCTTTTATCTTCCTTTCGGTCTCATAGTAATCAGCGGAATCAACATCTCTTCCATCGATATGCCTCCGTGCTGGAATGTATCCTTGTAATAAGATACGTAATAGTTGTAGTTGTTGGGATATGCAAAGAAACTGTCACCTGTCGCGAATATATAGCTTGTGCTTATATTCGGCGACGGAAGGAATGCTTTTGCTGGCTCTTTTATCTCGAAAACATCCTTGCCGCTGTAGTTCAACGCTTTGCCGAGTTTGTAGCGCAGATTTGTATTTGTGTTCTTGTCTCCTATAACTTTTGTCGGGTTGCCTACACGTATGCTTCCGTGGTCGGTTGTTATTACAACAGTGTAGTCACTGCCGGCCAGGTACGAGAACAACTCTTTTATTATTGAGTGGCGTATCCACGATTTTGTAATGGAACGGTATGCAGCTTCGTTTGCAGCAAGCTCCCTCACCATCATCGACTCTGTGCGTGCGTGTGAGAGCATGTCGATAAAGTTAATTACAAGTACGTTTATGTCGTTTTTCGACAGGTTGTTAATGTTGTCCATGTACTTGTCTGCCGCGGCAGAAGTGAGCACTTTCCCGTATGACACGCTGTCTTTTCTGCGGTATCTTGCTATCTGTTCGTTTATCAGTTCCTTTTCGTTCAGGTTCTTTCCCTCCTCTTCCTCTTCATCGACCCATAGAGCCGGATACATCTCCTTTATCTGTTTGGGCATGAGTCCGGAGAATATTGCATTGCGGGCATATTGAGTGGCTGTCGGCAGTATGCTTGTATACATCTCCTCCTCTATTGTGAAGCTGGTGCCTACCTCATCGGCAAGCATACGCCACTGGTCGTACCTGAAGTTGTCGATGATTATAAGGAAGACCTTCTCTCCCTTGTCTATGAGTGGGAATATGCGTTCACGAAACAGGTCATGGCTCATCAGTGGTCTGCCGTCGCGTTGTGCTGCCATCCAGTTCATATAGTTCTTTTTCACGAACCGGCCAAACATATTGTTGGCATCTTTCATCTGTGTCTCCAGCATTTCGTGCATCTGCCTGTCTGCCTCTTCGAGCTGCAGCTCCCAGTAGACTGTTTTCCTGTAGACATCCTGCCAATCCTCAATAGAGCGTGCATCACCTATCTGCATCGAGAGTTTCCCGAAGTTCTGCTGATATGCGCTGTTAGCTTTTTCTGCCACAATCTCTTTGTGGTGTATGTTTTTCTTGAGTGCAAGGAGTATCTGGTTGGGATTTACCGGCTTTATCAGATAATCGGCAATCTTTGAACCGATAGCCTGTTCCATAATATCCTCCTCTTCGCTCTTTGTAACCATTACGACCGGTGTTGCCGGTGCAATCTCCTTTATCTGCACAAGTGTTTCAAGGCCTGTCAGTCCGGGCATGTTCTCATCAAGAAGAATGAGGTCGAAAGAGTCCTTTCTGCATGCTTCAATGGCATCGGGACCGTTAGTGACAGTTGTCACCTCGTATCCTTTGTTGTTAAGAAATATTATGTGGGCATTGAGCAATTCTATCTCATCGTCGGCCCAGAGCAGTCGGTGTGCCATGTTATTCTTCCTTGTTGCTGTTCTCTTCTGTTTCTATATTGTTATAGTCGGGCTCATCAAGCGTGTAGCCGTCAATCTCTATTTCGGGTATCGCAAGGAATGTCTTTTCGTAGAACTTGCGATAGTCTTCGAAACTGTAATATTGTAATAACAAATCCAGGTTCGCTTTTGATATAATCATTGCATTTATTCCTTGTAGCAACTTGGCTGTTTCGCCTTGTCCATACAGCCGCTTGCTGTATACGAAAGCCTCGTCAAAGTTGAGGAACTCCTTTACCCGGAACAGTGTTATATGGGAAAGTTTCTCAAATGTCATCTCAAAGTTGCGTACCATGTAGCGCGAGAAATTGTGTCTTGCAATCTCGAACAACAACCTGTTCTCGTCGACGGCACCATTCGGGAATGCCAGCACAAAATAGTATGGTTCATTGCGCCCGGTGCTGAATTCGGGTATGCTGTCGGTCTCTCCTTTTATTGTCCCGTCGGCTTTGCGCTCCCAGATTGATGATGATATTCCGCTCTTCAACAGCCTTCCTTCGTTTATTCCTGCTGATATCTCACCGGCAATGTTGCTTATGCTGTCATTGGGGCAACTGCTGATAAGCTCGTTGAGGACTTTGAGGCCTTCCTCCTGTTTCCCGTTGTAGAGTTTCGACATGGCATCGATGAACATGAAGCGTGCACGGTGGTTACCGTTAGGATATTTTTCTGCGGCATAGCTGTTCTCGATCTCAACCTCTGTGTATTCTCCGGCTCTGTAGTGGGCATAAGCCTTTACGTATATCGAGTCCTCTTTATGACGGCGCATTGCCGTGCTTTCGAAGAAATCCGGTTCCTGTATACGTTTTGTCATGGAACTGTCGGGGAATCTCTCCATAAGCAGTTTTTTGTAAAGGACGGCTTTTTCGGTTTCGTCCCAGCGTGAACAGGCCATGAACAACTGGTAATATGTTTCGGCAAGCCTTGCATATTCAGGGTAGTTGTTCGCTATACGTTCGAGGTATGATAATGTCAGTCTTTTGTCGTTTATCTTGTCTTTGAACCTTATTCCCGATTCGAACAGGGCATCCTGCAATGCCATATGAGATTTGTTCTTCTGTTCGTCGGTGACGGGTATCTGCTGTATATAGAATTCACGTGTGGTGGGGTCAGTGACCATCTCTATTGTATCGGACATCTCGACATTTGCACTGTCGGTTTTGAGGGATATGCTGTCACCGGGGAACTCGACGTTCATTGTTGAGTCGTTCTGTGTAATGCTGTCGGCAGGTATGGTGTCGTTCTGCATTAATGAGGGTATGTCGTGGCTGAACCTCCAGTAATCCTTCAGTTCCCGGTCTCCCCAGTTCTGCTTGAATGTTCTGATACCTTGCACAACTGTCTGCCGGTTGTAGAAGTACCATTGCTGTCTCTGCTCAAGGTCGTCTATACCCATGCTTGCCATGTTGCCGGCATTGTCAAGCATGCTTCCTTTCTCTTGCTTTTCGAGTTTCTTCTCCTCTTTCTTGCGCAGTTTTTCCTTGCGTTTCTCTTCCTCAATACGTTTGTCAAGTATAGGATAGAGCTGCTCTGGAGTCAAGCTTGCCCAGTAGAGCAGTTCACTCTCTTTTTCAACGATGTCGGTGTACTGCACGATATCGCCGAGTGTCTCACTGCGGAATTTTATCTCTTCGTATCCTTCTGTCTCCTCTGTGATTATAGGCAGTGCTTTGCTGTAGTTCTCGTGTGCTTTGGAGAACTTCTCCTGTTGCCAATATATTTTTGCCAGCGACAGGTGCAGCATTGCCGTTCCGTATCCGCTTGAGGCTCCCTCGGCAACTCCCGTTTCATAAGCATCTATGGCAAGTGTAGTGTCTTTTTGGCTCAAGTGAATATTGCCGATTGCATAGTATATCTGTGAAAGATACTCCTCGTTCTTGGGTGAACGTGACATCCTCTTTAGTTTACGGAGTATCTTCTTGTGGTTTCCCTCGGTTGCTGTTTCGGTCTGTCTTATGCGTGCGTTGAATTCCAATTCGTAGGGCGGGCTTTTCGATATGGTCTTGCCGAATGCGCGGTATGCCGATTCCATATCTCCGGTCTCGGCATACAATTGCCCTAAAAGATAGTATTCACGTGCTTTTTCAAGTGCAGTTGTCCCGTCTCTCTTTATTCCCTCCCTTAGTTGGGGGATAGCCTCATTGAACCTCTCCTGTTTTATCAGCAGATTTGCTTTAGCTCTTGCATACTCACTTTTCAGTGATTCGGGGACTGTGTCGCGTCCTATTCTCTGCAACAGGTCTTCTGTCTCATAGAGCCAGTCCATTTCTGCATAGCAGAGAGCAAGCCCTATGCGTGCCCGTGCAACAATCTTAGGGTTGTTCTCATAGAGTCTTGAGATGTATATGAATGTGCTTGCTGCTTCTGTGAACTCTCCTTTGCGAAACTGTGATTCTGCCATTAGGAACCATGCCCTCCACAAGAATGGGTTAAACTCTTTCTGGGAATAGAATTTCCGTTGTTTTTCCGACAGTTTTTTGCCTGCCGGCCGTTTAGGCTTTCTTTTTATCGAATGGTTCTTTATCGCTTTCTGCGACTTCTCTATAGCTTTGTCGTAGTTGCTTGTGCCGTTTTTTTGTGTCTGCTTGTCACTTTCAATGAGCAGTGGCAACTGTTCGAGGTAGTTGTCCTTATGTCCCTTTATTTGTGCCGATGCTCCCTGTTTGAATGCCAATATTCCATTGTAGTAGGTGTTGTAGCGTGCTGTGAACGAGTGGTAGGCACGTGTAGTGGCAGTATTCTTCTTGCGGCTTGCGCATCCATGCAGGCCTGCAATAATAAGCAGAAGTAGGGTGTATCGTAGAATTCTTGTCACTATTCTTTATTTATAATATATATTATAACTGACAGGAATGGTTTTTATTGTATGGTCATCTATTGAAGCATCAGCAGAATCTCTTCTTTTACCTCGTGCGGGATTTCTATGTTTCTTGTCTGAAGACAATGTACCCATGTGTCGACCTCCTCGGTGCGCATGGTATAGAGTATCTGGCGGAACTCCTCTATGTCGCTTTCGGTATATTCCTCCTGTTTCATTCCTTTGAAACGGTCGAGTTCCTCATCGTCGAAATAGAGGTTGCTGTTGTCGTATCCTTTGGCGCAGTTGGTGTGTCTGCCACAACATGTTCCCTCCTCACCGTCGTGGTGGTCGTCTGCTGCAGGTGTGAACCGGTCGAATTTGCGCAGAATGAGAAAACCGACAATAATGAATGCCAATATACTTGCGATAATAACGGTATTTTCCATTTGTACTGTTACCTTTTGTGCTATTGTTGCAAAGTTATGTATTTTAATCGGCTTTCACCTCATTGCTGCCGACAAATTTATCGCACACCTCCTATTATAGTGCGTCTTGTTTCATGATGCATGGTATGTCCTTTTGAAATTGACAAAATGCCAGTATTTTGGCAAATAAATAGAGCCGGGTAAAAAAGGAAAATTGCATTTTTATCCAAAAAAAACATTTTATTTTCTGTTTTGTAATTATTAAATTGTATCTTCGCCCGATTCTTGTTTTGCCGGTGATTTTTGTACTATTGGCAAAATGACAGTTATATTATTGATTTATTAACAATTTATAGAAATGGATAAATTCAGCTATGGCCTTGGAATGGGTATAGGCCAAAACCTGCTTTCGATGGGTGTAAAGAACATTAGTGTGGAAGATTTTATCAAGGGTATCAAGGATGTACTCTCCGGTGCAAAAACCGAGATGACACATTCCGAGGCTCAAAAGGTTGTAAATGAGCACTTCCAGAAACTTGCAGAGGAGGCATATGCGCAGAACAAGGCGAGCGGCGAGGCTTTCCTTGCGGCCAATGCAAAGAAAGAGGGTGTTGTTGTATTGCCAAGCGGATTGCAGTATGAGGTCATCACTGAGGGTAATGGCAAGAAACCATCGGCAACCGACCGTGTGCAGTGCCACTATGAAGGCACTCTTATAGATGGAACAGTCTTTGACAGTTCAGTCAAGCGTGGCGAGCCGGCAGTCTTCGGTGTCAATCAGGTAATAAAGGGTTGGGTAGAGGCTTTGCAGCTGATGCAGGAAGGTGCAAAATGGCGCCTTTACATACCGTACAATATGGCTTATGGCGAACACGGAGCAGGCGAGATGATTCCGCCCTACAGTGCTCTCATATTTGATGTCGAGCTTATAAAGGTTCTTTAAAAGATGATTAAGAGAGGTGTTATAGCTGCGGTTGCTCTCCTTTCTGCCTTGTCATTGCTGCAAGGCTGCGGAAGCAGTTCTGCCGACAGGCGCGTCGATTTGCATAACGAGGATGATTCCCTATCCTTTGCAGTGAGCATGCTCATTGCAAAGGATATGCCCTTACAGATGGAGAAGTTGGGTGTAGATTCGGATAATATAGTCCACTTTGTCCGTGGATTGTGTGATGCTTTTCCGGTAGATGAATCGTCCGAGGCAAAAGCCTATGCAAATGGAGTGCTTGTCGCTGCGTCGGCAATGGAGATGCTCTCTCTTGCCGACGAGGCGATATATCCCGATGATACTGTAAAGAAGGTCGACCGCCGTCTTTTTCTCGAAGGGTTGAAGGCTTCGGCATACGGCAGTGGCAAGACTATGACAACCGATGTGGCTATAGACTATTACAACAATCGCATATTCCGTATTGCCAGTGATGAATTCATCAGGAACAACAAGGAACGGCCAGGTGTAGTTGTTCTGCCTTGTGGCGTGCAATATAAGGTGGAGAAAATGGGTGATGGTGCGAAGGCCGGTCGGAGCGATACGGTGAGGTGTATATATAAAGGGACCTACCCTAATGGCTCAACTTTTGACAGCTCGCGAGGATATCCCGTTGACCTTGCTGTTGCATCGATGGTGCCCGGGCTTGCCGAAGCCGTTATGGTGTTGCCCGAGGGTACGGTGTGCAAGGTGTATGTCCCATGGGAACTCGGATACGGTGCCGAAGGTGCCGATGGCATAGCTCCATACAGCGCTTTGGTCTTCGACCTTGAGATAGTGAAGGTTGTGGCTGCGGAATAATACAAATAAAGAAAACAATGACTACTATGAAGAATATCGAATGCAAGGTCGATTCTCTCGACCTCAAGATATTGAGCATCATTTCTAAAGATGCAAGAATCCCTTTCCGCAACGTTGCAGAACTCTGCGGAGTATCACGTGCTGCAATACATTTGCGTGTGCAACATCTTATAGATATGGGTATAATATCCGGTTCGAGCTATGAGATAGATGTGCGCAAATTGGGATACAAGACATGTACATATATCGGTATACGTCTGGAGCGCGGTTCTATGTACAAACAGGTTGTTGAGCGTCTTCATGAGATACCCGAGGTTGTGGAGTGCTGTTACACGACAGGTCCCTATTCCATCCTGGCCAAGATGTATTCTCACGACAATGAACATCTCATGCAACTGTTGAACGGACGTGTACAAGAGATTCCCGGTGTTGTCAGCACCGAGACTATGATTGTGCTCGACCATAGCATCAAGCGCAACATGCCGCTCGAATAAATTGTTTTAGCAGGCCTTGGGCTACATTTTTTATTCATCTCCTAAACAACAGGGCTACTCAAAAGTAATTTTTGATTGCCCTCATCAGATAGATAGCGGATATGCAGACTGACAAGTTTGACCTACAGGGTGAATTCTGCTCTATGCACGAAAGATTTCCCCTTTACGATGAACGTCCGGTAATAGGTATCTCAGCGAATTTCAGCGACGGGAATGCTTCTGTTGCGGAGGCATACTACCGTTCTGTGCTCGAAGCCGGAGGAGTGCCGTTGATAATACCTCCCTACAAGTGCCGTGCCTCTTTAGTTGAGACACTGCGCCATATTGATGCATTGTTGTTGACGGGTGGAGCCGATATTGACCCCCGTTATATGGGTGAAGAGCCTGATTACTCATTGCTTCACACAATCAATCCTAAGCGCGATGAACTGGAACTCATTCTGGCTCTGTTTGCCGATGCACGCTCGATTCCTGTTCTCGGAATCTGCCGTGGCATGCAGACACTGTGTGTCGTGTTCGGCGGCAAGTTGCATCAGGACCTTTATGCCGGCATAGGCGGTGAACTATTGAACCACGACCAGGAACCGGTGGAGCGTTACAAGGCAACTCATGATGTGCATCTTGTGCCTGGAAGCCACCTTGCAGGAATATTCAAAAGTGAGACACTCGCAGTCAATACTTTTCACCACCAGTCGGTGAAGACAGTTCCTCAAGGTTTTGCGGTCTCTGCATATGCGACTGACGGGGTGGTCGAGGGTATTGAGGCAGTCGACGGACGTTCCATAATAGGTGTACAGTGGCATCCCGAACCTTTCATAATGAATGACGACCGTTGTATGATGCCTATCTTCAATTGGCTTATAGAGGAAGCAAGACTCTATCGTACTGCAAAGGAACTGCATGGCAGAATCATATCTCTTGATTCGCATTGTGACACCCCGATGCTTTTCGAACAAGGCTATCGGTTTGAACAACGCAGCAATGTCGCTCTTGTCGATTTGCACAAGATGGACGAAGGTGCACTGGACGCTGTTACAATGGTTGCATATCTGCCACAAGGCAGTCGTGATGAGGCTTCATTAAAAGAGGCAACCGGGCGTGCCGACAAATTGCTTCGAACAATTTCGGAGTGCGTAGAAAGTAATGCCGCTTTTGTCTCACTTTGCAGCACGCCCGACGAACTTCTCTGTCTGAAACGTCAGGGAAAGAAGGCTGTCATGCGTGGAATAGAGAATGGTTATGCTATCGGAAAGGATATCGGCAATATCGGGCGTTATCGCGATATGGGCGTTGTCTACATCACACTTTGTCATAATGGCGACAATGATATCTGCGATTCGGCACGCGGTTCGGGCGAGCATGGCGGCCTCAGTGCCTTTGGCCGTGATGTTGTAAAGGAGATGAACCGTACCGGTATGCTCATAGACCTCTCTCATGCTGCAGAGAGCACATTCTGGCAAGTCCTTGAGTGCAGTTCGGTGCCGGTGGTCTGTTCCCATTCATCATGCATGTCGCTTTGTCGGCATCCGCGTAATCTCACCGACAGACAGTTGAAGGCTATAGCCGACAAAGGTGGAGTGGTGCAGGTGACAATGTATAAAGGATTCTTGTGCGAGGATGGCGATGCCACACTGCAAGACTTCATCTCCCATTTGGAACATGCAATAAAGGTGGCAGGAATAGAACATGTCGGTATAGGAACCGATTTTGATGGCGACGGTGCTGTTATAGGTTGTTCTTCGGCTTCGCAGTTGCGCAACGTGACCCGTGAACTGTTACGCCGTGGATATTCAGCATCTGACATAGAGAAGATTTGGGGCGCAAACTGGTTGCGAGTGCTTCGCCAGGTGCAGGCGGCAGCGCAAGTGTAGGAGCAAGTTACATGAGTAGTGGTGCCGAAATAGGCGCTGTGACAATTATATTTTAAAAATATTTCGCAATTCTATTGTTTATTGCGAGGAAATAGTTATCTTTGCACTCGCAAATAAGCGTAAGTGGAGCGGGATGTAGCTCAGCCCGGTTAGAGTACGCGTCTGGGGGGCGTGTGGTCGCTGGTTCGAATCCAGTCATCCCGACAACAAAATGGTTCTACAAATATTTGTAGAACCATTTTTGTTTTTCTTCAACACCTTTTTCAACACCTTTTGAGCAACAGTTGCGGCTCAGTAGCAAAACGTGTGGGTTAATAAAAAAGTATAATCTTTGTGGTGAAAAGGTAAAAAACTTTTTTGCAAAACCATGTAATTATACATTATATTTTGTGACCACCCGGAAAAGATGTTCTATTCAAAAGTTTATAGTTCTGTCAATGTTCAGACAAGGGAGGTCTATGGCTATGAGTGTAGAGGCCTGAGATTGGAAACAGATGAATCGGGATGCACAAAAGAGGATATAATACAATTCTTGAAAGATTGTCCCGAGTATAAGATGTGGTAAAAAGGAATGAAACAAACTATTATAGGAACCTCATCAATCATCTTGGTAGGATTTTAAATCCTTTTTCCCGTCGAGGCTTTCGAGAAGCTTTTCTATATCGGCCTTTAGGCGGCGGTATGGCGTAGAGTCCTTATATGCTGTATTCTTGTTGAGCATCAATGCTACGTCGCATTGGCTGTGGCGGTAGGAGGAAATCTCGTTGTTGTATTGCTGACGGTGGCATGCAAACCGCTGTATCTCTTCTTCGCGTTTGTTGCGGAGGTAACGACACACGGGGCCGAGCATGCGCAACACTACGCTGTTCATTATATGGTGTCCCTGGATGTAGAAATAGGTCTCTTCGGGTGTGATGCCAAGCTGTTCAAGTTCTGCCATTAGGCTTTTCTGCTCTTCTATGTATTGTGGGTATCTCTTTTCGAGCATCAGGATGTTGTGGTTTACCCTGTCACTCAACTGTTGGAGGGAGTATGCCGGTTTTCCTATGCTGAATGAGGATAGACGCACTATCTCACAGAACTTGAGCATGCTCATTGTCTTTGTGTCGTTCTTGCGGTATAGCAGGATGTTCCAGGCGAAGAGCGGAAAACATATCTTTGAATAGATTCTCATGAACTCCTCAAAATCAATGACGTTGGTGTCGTTGAGGGTGCTGAGTACACATACCTGCTTGAGGCTCGGGGCATAGCATTTGAGGTTCTCTATTGCATAGGCGTATGTGTGCAGTATGTAGCGGTTCTCTATGAGTTGCCTTGATGTTTTTGTTGTTCCCTGAAGCAGGAAATCGTAGTCGCTGTCGACGCAGGCTATCATATTCTTTCCGTATGCTTTGCCAAGCATGTTCATCATGGCCTGTTTCTTGCCTTTTGTAAGGGATGACCTGGCGGGAAGCATTACCTCGAAGTGGTATTTCCCGTTTTCGTACTCGTCGAAGACCGAGCGCCAGAACGATATGTCGTCGTAGCTCTCGACATAGGCAACGATGCGGTGTCTTGCGCTCTTAGGGCGGAGTGCGTTGGCTGCCTCTATGAATGCCGAATTTATATACTCGGTCAGCTTTTTCATGCTTGCTCTTTTCTATCTATTGTGTGATGTCGTCAATCTCGGTGACTGAATCCATCCAACCGTTCATTACAATTGCCGGCGAGTGGGTACAGAGTATTATCTGTACATTTGGATTGAGGGTGCGCACAAGCGTTATAAGCCTTTGCTGCCACTCGATGTGCAGTGATATCTCCGGCTCGTCCATGAGCATTACACCGGGTCTGTTCTCCTGTACAAGGGCTGTAAGGAGTATTACAAGAATCTGCTTCTCGCCCGAGGAGAGCATGTAGGGCGGTATTGTCTCGCCGTATTGGCTGAAGAGGATTTCGTTGCTGTCGCGGAGAATGGTCTTTGCTGTTGGAGCAAAAAGCTCATCGATGAGGTCCTGGAACTGTTTCTTCGGCTGTGTCAACTCTGTAGCAAGACGCTGGTCCTCGGGCTTGCCCGATGTGAGGAGCGTAATGATTCTGTTGCCTACATTTACCTGATAGTTGAGGTAGCGGCGCTGCAGGTTGTAGAGTTGCCAGTCGAGCTCGGTACGTATGTCGGCACCTTGAACCTTCTCAAGCATCTCGCGGCTCATGATGGGACGGTCGATGCTGCTTATCACATCGAAATTTATGCTTGTAGCATCGTTGGGAAAGAATTTTATGTGCACTCCGTCTTCGGGGTTGCTTGTTATGCGCCCTTCGCGCATCACTTCAATCACCTTGAGATGTTTTGCCGAACGGTTGATTATTGTACTTTTCCCGACTCCGTTGCTTCCGCTCAAGATATTGACATCGGGGCGCAACTTCCAGAATATATGTTTACGGTTACTCCATAGCGACTCTATCTCTATGCTCTCTATATAATGTGCCGTTTTTTCCATGATGACAGCGTTTAGTACAAGGTTTTCCGCAAATATAGTTAATTATTGGTGTAATACGGATAAACGACGCGTTTTTTGATTGGCTAATACGGATAAAATTTAAAAATGCAGATTCTATGCTATCGCATCTTAACACGTGTGCGTGTGAATTTCTTTCTAAAAAAATCTTTATTCTCTTTGTAAGCAGAGAATTGTTTTTATCTTCGCAATGAAAACAGCCATGTCGCGGACAATGGCATAAATGGATTGTTATGATACAGGTTTATTGCAGGAACAACGGTATTACGAAAGAATTCCAGTCGGGTGTGTCGTTGAAGGAGGTTTATGATAACTTTGGGTTAGAGATGCCCTATGGCGTAATTGCAGCGAGGGTCAACAATGTTACCGAAGGGTTGGCGTTGCGCATCTATCGACACAAGGATGTTGAATTCATAGACATAACATCGGAAGATGGCATGCGCATGTACGTGCGTTCATTGACTTTTATCTTTATGAAGGCCATGAATGAGTTTTTCCCGGGACAGGTGGTGCGGTTTGAGAATGCAATATCGAAAGGTTACTATTGCAGGGCCGACAGTCCGCTTACCGACGAACAGGTGGATATGGTGCGTGCAAGGATGAAGCAGATTGTTGCATGTGATATACCGTTCAAACGTGTTGAATGCCATACTGATGAGGCCATAGAGATATTCTCAAGGCTTGGACGCAACGACAAGGTGCGTCTGCTCGAAACATACGACCGCCTGTACACGAGTTTTTACGAATTGGATGGATATGTCGACAGTTACTACAATGGTCTGGTACCGTCTACCGGATACATAAGCCTGTTTGAAGTCGAGAAATTCGACGATGGCGTGCTGCTTCGTGTGCCTAATAAGGATTGTCCCACGGAACTTGAGGATAAGATTCCGCAAGAGAAACTTCAGGAACTTTTCGAAGAGAGACTTATGTGGCATCAGAAAATGGGGGTGGAGACAATCGGCGATTTCAATATGGGTGTACGTGCCGGATACGGTGTTGACCTTGTAAATGTCTCAGAGGTGTTGCAGGAGCGCCGTCTTTCGCAGATTGCCGACAGGATTTCTGAAAGCGGTGCAAGGGTTGTGCTTATCGCCGGACCCTCTTCATCGGGCAAGACTACATTCAGCAAACGTCTGAGCGTGCAGCTTCTTGCATGCGGTCTCAAGCCTTATGCAATATCGCTTGACGATTTCTTTGTTAACCGCACTGAAACACCGCGTAAGCCCGACGGTGATTACGATTTTGAATCGATATACTCTATCGACTTGCCATATTTCAATGAGTCGTTGACAAGAATACTTTCGGGCGAGGAGATAGAACTGCCCTATTATAATTTTATAAAAGGCGAGCGTGAGTTCCGTGGCGACAGGCTGAAGCTTTCTCCGCAGATGATACTGGTGATTGAGGGAACACATGCCTTGAACCCGATACTTACCGAACAGATAGACGACAAGGACAAGTTCCGCGTTTATGTGTCGGCTCTTACATCAATAAAACTCGACTATCATAACTATATCTCTACGTCGGACAACAGGCTTTTGCGCCGTATGCTCCGCGATTCGAAATACCGTGGTTATTCGGCAATAGAAACAATAAGGCGCTGGCCCGATGTGCGGAAGGGTGAGGAGGAGTGGATATTCCCATTCCAGGAGAATGCCGACGTGATGTTCAATTCGTCGCTCTTTTATGAACTTGCTGTGTTCAAGACACAGGCGGAAACCATGCTCCGTACAGTTCCCGAGAATATCAAGGAGTATTCCGAGGCGCAGAGGCTTTTGCGTTTTCTCGATTATATAGTACCTTTGCCGTCCGATGAACTGCCACCGACTTCAGTGGTGCGTGAATTCCTTGGTGGAAGCAGTTTTAAGTATTGAGAAATAATGGAAAACACAAGAAATATACATACACAGACACAGGAACAGACTCTTGCGCAGACCTTGTCGCCACAGCAGTTGCTCGCTGTGCAGTTGCTTGAACTCACGACAATAGAACTTGAGGACAGGGTGCGCGGCGAGGTTATGGATAATCCTGCTCTTGAAAGCGAAATGCCCGGCGACACGGAGGACGGGTCGGGAGAGGCAGATGTGTATGAGGCTCTTTCGGCCGATGCAGATGATGATTACAGCGGCGAGGGCGAAATTCCTGTCTCAGCAGGTTATTCATCCGGGGGCAGGGAGATTACTTTCGGTGATACGCTCTCTTTCGGTGATACTCTCCAAGAGCAGCTTGGCGAGTTGACTCTCACTCCATTGGAACATACAGTGGGGGAGTATATCATAGGCTCGATTGATGAGGACGGAATACTACGCAAGTCTCTCTCCGAAATGTCGGATGAGTTGCTTGTATATAATAATGTGGTGGTTGGCGAGGAGCTTATGCAGTCGGTGCTTGAGAAGATGCAACGGGCGTTTGAACCGGCAGGGATTGCTGCGCGTAATCTTCAAGAGTGTCTGCTACTGCAACTCGACAGGAGCGGAAAAGGCGAGGAGGTCACTTTGCAAAGACGTATAGTTTCCGATTTTTATGACGATTTTACAGGCAAACGCTGGGATGTGCTTGCCGAGAAACTCTGTGTAGGCGTTGAGGAGTGCCGTGCTGCAATAGCTGATATAGTGAGACTGAATCCGCGTCCCGGTGCATCGCTTGCCGAGAGCGTGGGTTTCAGCCGTCAGCAGGTGATGCCCGATTTTGTTGTGGATGTTGCTGACGATACTGTCTATGTATCTCTCAACAACAGCCATATTCCCTCATTGAGGGTGAATGGTGATTTCATGCGTATGCTCGATGAGCAGTGTGCCGGAGGAACGCAGGAACAGAAGTCGGCTGCCCAGTTCTTGAAACAGAAAATAGATGCAGCAAAAGGATTTATAAGTGCGATACAGCAGCGTGAGTATACAATGCTCTCCACTATGCGTGCTATTGTTGACCGGCAGAAGGATTTCTTCTTGAGTGGCGGTGATGAGGCATGTCTCAAGCCGATGATTCTTGAGGATATAGCAAAAGCGACCGGTTACGATGTTTCTACGATTTCCCGCGTAAGCAGCAGCAAATATGTACAGGTGCCCTGGAGCGTCTATCCGTTGAAGTATTTCTTCAGCGACGGGGTGACAAAGGATGACGGTACGGAGCAGTCGGTGTATGAATTGTTCCGCATTATACGTGAGATTGTCGACGCTGAGGACAAGAGCAATCCGCTGACCGACCAGGTTCTGCAGGAGAGGCTTGCGGAACAGGGGTACAATGTGGCACGCCGTACTGTTGCAAAATACCGCGAACAACTCGGAATCCCTGTGGCAAGGTTGCGCAGGGAGTAACAGATGAGAAAGAGATATGAAACGCTATTTGACAACATTGTTTTTTCTGGTTGCGGTTATCATGCAGTTGGCCGCACAGGAAACATATCCGGCTATTCTTGAATGTGAGATGCAGAGCAAGGTGCTCGGGTGTGCAAAGAGGTATTGTATATACTTGCCGGCGGGGTATGCAGATGAGAACCGCGAGTTTCCGGTACTTTATCTGTTGCATGGGCTTACAGACACACATACCGCTTGGCGCGACAGAGGTAATGTGCAGAAAATAGCAACCGAGCTCTTTGCGACCGGCAAGGCTGTTGAAATGATTATTGTGATGCCCGATGCAGGAACAACCTATGATGGCTATTTCAATATCGAGGGTTGGCTATACGAAGATTTTTTCTTTCAGGAATTCATACCGCACATAGAAACCGGCTACCGCATAACAGGTGATAGGCAACATCGGGCCATTGCCGGTCTTTCGATGGGAGGCGGCGGAACGACGGGCTATGCAATACGTCATAGCGATATGTTCTCAAGCGCATATGCAATGAGTGCTCTCATGGGTATGCCCGAAGATTTTTTGAAGGGGAATGGTCAAAACAAACGTATGTATGCTTTCATGCGCAGTGTTGTGGCTCATGACAATATAGCTGCGGTTAAGAATGCCGATGAAGCGCTGCGTAAGGAGATTGCTTCGGTGCGCTGGTTCATTGATGTAGGCGATGATGACTTTCTTTTTGACAACAATATGGACTTTATAAAGGAGATGCGCAGTAAACGCATTCCTTATCAACTTCGGGTGCGCGAAGGCGGACACACATGGAAATATTGGCAAGAGGCACTTGAGATTGCATTGCTGTTTGTCTCCGAGGGTTTCGGGGCAAAGTAGCGGCTTGCTTTTAAAAAGATATCTATTCTTTGTCTTTTAATAAAAATATCTGTAAATTTGCGCTATATGTCAAATTGGGTTTGTAGTGCCATTTTTGACCAAGGAATTAAAAAAATTAAGATATGTCAAAACAGAAGGTAACGATAGAGGAGGTTCGCGAGGATCTCAGGTATTTGCGTCTGCTGGCGCGTGATTTCCCCACTGTGTCAAGTGTTACAACAGAGATTATCAATCTTGAGGCCATACTTCATCTGCCTAAGCCTACAGAGCACTTTCTCGCCGATTTGCATGGCGAGCATGAGGCTTTCCAGCATATCTTGCGCAATGCTTCGGGAAATATCAAACGTAAGGTAAACGACCTGTTCGGCGATACGATATCGGCCGAAGAGAAGAAGGACCTGTGCACGCTTATATACTATCCCGAACAGAAACTGAAACTTGTCCATCAGTCGGTTTCCGACCTTGACGAGTTCTATACAGTGGCTCTCAACCGCCTGATTGTAGTGTGTCGCGATGTGTCGTCGAAATATACACGTTCAAAGGTGCGCAAGAGCCTTCCCGAGGAGTATGCCTATATTATTGAGGAACTTATGCATGAGGCAAATGATTTCCAGAATAAACAGGCTTACTTCAACGTAATCATCAAGACAATAATTGGCACAGGACGTGCCGATCATTTCATCACAGCCCTGTGTTATCTCATACAGCGTCTTGTAATAGACCGTCTGCATATTCTCGGTGACATATTTGACCGGGGGCCGGGTGCCCATCACATTATGGATGTGCTTTGCGATTATCATCATCTTGACATTACTTGGGGTAACCATGATGTGTTATGGATGGGTGCTGCTGCAGGCAACACATGCTGTATTGCCAGTGTGTTGAGGCTTTCGTTGCGCGATGCGAACACGACAACCCTTGAGGATGGCTATGCAATCAACATGGTTCCGCTTGCAACGTTTGCAATGGAACAATATGCCGACGATCCTTGCGATATATACCAGCCACGTGTAGATGAGGAGCGCACGAACTTCACCGAAAAGGATGTGCGCCTGATAGCACAGATGCACAAGGCAATATCGGTGATTGAGTTCAAGCTGTCGGGGCAGATTGCAATGCAGCATCCCGAATGGAACATGATGGACCGTTGTCTTATGGAGTTCATAGACAAGGAGCGTGGTGTCATAACCATCGAGGGCAAGGAGTATGAAATGAAGGACAAGCTATGGCCTACGCTCGATACTGCCAATCCCTATCAGCTTACTCCCGAGGAGGCCGATGTAATGGAGCGTCTCCGTCATTCATTCATGCGCAGCGAGCGTTTGCAGACTCACGTCAATTGCTTGCTTATGCGTGGCGGAATGTACATGATATATAATTCGAATCTGATGTTCCATGCGGCTGTGCCCATAAACGAAGACGGCTCTATGCGTGAGGTCATGTTCGACGGTGTCGTTGTCAAAGGCAAGGAACTGATGAAAAAGGTTGAGCGTATGGCGCGTACTGCATTCGATAACGATGTCGATGCTGCCACGCGCGCCCGTTATGCCGATTTCTTCTGGTATCTGTGGTGCGGTCCGGAGTCTCCTTTGTTCGGAAAATCAAAGATGGCGACATTCGAGCGCTATCTGCTTGATGACAAGGAGGTGCAGAAGGAACCAAAAGGGTGGTACTACATACTGCGTGACAATGCTGATGTGTGTGACCGCATCCTTGACGAATTCGGAGTAAAAGGCAATCACCGTCACATAATAAACGGTCATGTCCCTGTGCGTGTGTTCAAGGGCGAGACACCTATCAAGGCTGATGGACGACTTATGGTCATCGACGGCGGTTTCTCAAAGATATATCATAACAGGACCGGTATTGCCGGGTATACATTGGTGTACCACAGCCGTGGATTTGAACTTGTGCAGCTTACACCGTTCACATCGACCGATGAGGCTGTTCTCAACGGTACCGATATCCATGGAACGATAAATATTGTGGAAATGGTCGGAGAACGTGAGAAGGTGCGCGACACTGACATCGGCCGTGGCATCATGGTGAAGATTGCCGACCTTGAGCGTCTTCTCTATGCATACCGCAAGGGTATAATAAAAGAGCGCCCGTAAACCTTTTGGTCAATTTAGTTTTTGGATATATGAAAGCAATAGTAAGCGTAATAATGGGAAGCACATCCGATCTTCCCGTAATGAAGAAGGCAACGGACTTCCTCAATGAAATGAAGGTTCCGTTTGAGGTAAATGCATTATCGGCTCATCGCACTCCTGAGGCTGTGGAGGAGTTCTCCAAAGGGGCGAAGGAGCGTGGTATCAAGATAATAATAGCTGCAGCCGGTATGGCAGCGCATTTGCCGGGTGTAATAGCTGCAAGTACAACCTTGCCGGTTATCGGAGTGCCTATAAACAGCACTCTTGACGGAATGGATGCCTTGCTGGCAATTGTACAGATGCCACCGGGCATTCCTGTTGCGACAGTCGGAGTGAATGCTTCGCTGAATGCGGCGATACTTGCAGTCGAGATGCTTTCGCTTTCCGACGATGAGCTTGCGGAGCGTTTCGCTGTATACAAAGAAGAACTGAAGAAAAAGATAGTAAAGGCAAACGAAGAGTTAAGCGGTTTACAATATGAATACAAGACAAACTGATATAGACCTGTTCAATTATTCACGTCGCAGGACTGTTGAGGTTAATGTCGGTGGCGTTGTAATAGGATGCGGAAATCCTGTACGTGTGCAGTCTATGACCAATACGGGTACAATGGATACTGATGGCAGTGTGGAGCAGGTGTTGCGTATCGTGGAGAAAGGCGGTGAGCTTGTCCGCTTGACAACACAGGGCAATCGTGAGGCGGTGAATATGGGCAATATAAAAGAGACATTGAAAGCCAAAGGATGTAATGTGCCGCTTGTTGCCGATGTGCATTTCAATGCTTCTGTTGCTGACACGGCTGCGCTATATGCCGATAAGGTAAGAGTGAATCCCGGGAATTATGTCGATACGGCAAGGACATTCAAGCATATTGAATATACTGATGCAGAATATGCCGAGGAACTGAAACGTCTGCGCAAACGCTTCGTTGCGTTTCTCGACATATGCAAGGCCGAAGGAAAAGCCGTGCGCGTTGGTGTTAACCACGGCTCGCTTAGCGACCGCATAATGAGCCGTTACGGTGATACACCGGCCGGAGTGGTGGAGTCGTGCATGGAGTTTCTGCGTATATGTCGCGATGAACATTTTGACAATGTTGTCGTGTCGATAAAGACAAGCAACACGGCAATGATGGTGACAACGGTGCGCCGTCTTGTGAGAATAATGTCAGAGGAAGGAATATATTATCCGCTTCATCTTGGCGTTACAGAGGCCGGTGATGCTGAGGACGGGCGCATAAAAAGCGCAGTGGGTATCGGTGCTTTGCTTGCAGACGGTATTGGAGATACTCTTCGCGTGTCGCTTGCCGAGGCACCCGAGAATGAGATACCGGTAGCAAAGGAACTTGCCGCTTATGTAGCATTGCGTGAGGGACACGCTGAGATTGTATCGGCGGTTGCACATAGTTTCAAGTATGAAGAGCCTGTCCGTAGGGCTACTGTGGCTGTGGGATGTGTAGGCGGAAACAATGTGCCGGTTGTTGTGGGCGGTGAAGTCACCGACCGTGACATAGCTCCGGATTTCATAGCATCAGACCTCGTTGCTGTGCCTGTGGAGAGTGCTGCGGATGGGGATTTCGTGTCGGTGACGCTTGATGCTCTTTCCGATGTGAACATGGAGAGATTAAAACTGCTTAAGAATATTGTTCTTGTTGCTTCATCGACGCATGCCAACCCTGTAGGTGAACTGCGTGCTCTGGTGCACAGGCTTATAGTAAAAGGCATAGCAGCTCCGGTAATCGTGCGACGTTCGTATAATGAAACATCTATTGAGTCGTTGCGTATCAAGGCTGCTGCCGATATGGGCGTACTTCTCATTGATGGTCTTGTCGATGGCTTGTGGCTGGAAAATGTTACGGGCAGTGCCGAAGAACTGAATTCCATTTCTTTCGGAATCCTTCAGGCTACCCGTGCACGTATAAGCAAGACTGAATATATTGCCTGCCCAGGGTGTGGACGTACTATGTATGACCTTCAGGGTACCCTGGCAAGGATAAAGGCTGCAACATCCCACCTGAAGGGGTTGAAGATTGGTGTTATGGGATGTATCGTGAACGGCCCGGGAGAGATGGCTGATGCTGACTATGGGTATGTAGGTGCTGCACGCGGCAAGGTTTCGCTCTACCGGCGTAAGGAGTGCGTTGAGAAGAATATCCCTGAGACTGAAGCTATAGAGCGGCTTCTACAGTTGATAGAGAGTGACAGGAATTCTTGATATAAAATGCAATGGGGTAGCGGTAGTGCTTCCCCATTGTTCTTATCTGTAGTCTTTCAGCAGTCTCTGCAACTGCTGCCGTGTAAAGAATATCCTGCTTTTCACTGTTCCGAGCGGAAGCCCCAATTTATCGGCAATCTCGCGGTATTTGAATCCCGAGATGTGCATCAGAAACGGTATGCGGTAATCGCGTGGCAAGCTATGTACAACCCTGTAAATCTCCTTGCTGTCGTAATTGTTCTCGGTGATGTAGTTCTCAAGTTCACGGGGCTGGTTTATATGAAAAAGATTGTCGGTGTGGTCGACAAATGTCTGGTCTCTTACCTCCTTGCGGTAGTTGTTTATGAAAATGTTGCGCATGATGGTATAGACCCATCCTTTGAAGTTGGTGTCGGGAGTGTATTTGTCCATGTTGCCCAACGCCTTCAGCGATGTTTCCTGCAATAAATCATTCGCCTCCTCTTTGTCTGCTGTCAGCTTGAATGCGAAGCGTTGCAGCTCCGATTGTACTTCAAGCAGGTCTCTCCTAAACTTTGCAGTATCCACGTTGTTGTATTTTGTAGTTTTACCCCATGCTATCTGTGGGGCATGAATATATAACAATAATGGATGCGGTTTTGTTTATTCCGACTCTGCTTTTCTCTTCTTTTTTCTTCAGGACAACAGCAACACAGCCTTCAGGTGTCAGATATTGGCAATGCGCATGATGTCGGCGAAAACACCGGCAGCCGTTACGCTTGCTCCTGCTCCATATCCCTGTATCAGCATGGGATATTCCTTGTAGCGTTCCGTTGTGAGCAGAATGATGTTGTTGCTTCCTTCGAGGTGGTAGAACGGATGACGCTCGTCGACCTTGCTCAGTGACACGCTACCTTTGCCGTTCTCATATTTTGCGATGAACCGCCAATGCTTCCTCTCTGCAGCAAGTTCTCTGCGCTCATGTTCGAACTGCTCATCGAGCTCTGGTAATTTTGTCCAGAAGTTTTCCAATGTGCCGTCAAAGAGCTCTTGAGGAATGAAAAGGTTAGCATCCACATTCTCCTGCTCTATGGCATATCCGGCCTCGCGTGCCAGAATTACCAGTTTTCTTATGACATCCTTTCCGCTGAGGTCGATACGTGGGTCGGGCTCGCTATAACCCTTCTCCTGTGCAAGACGCACTGCCTCACTAAATGTGATGTCGCTGCCAAGTACATTGAATATGAAGTTAAGTGTGCCGCTGAGCACGGCCTCAATCTTAAGAATCTTGTCACCGCTGTTTATGAGGTCGTTGATTGTGTTGATTATGGGAAGACCTGCGCCTACATTTGTCTCGAATAGATACTTTATGTTGCGTTGGCGTGCAATCTGCTTTAAGTTGCTGTATGTTGCATAGTCCGATGAGGCTGCAATCTTGTTCGCCGCCACAACGCTTATGTTGCGCGACAACAGGTCGCCATATATTGCTGCAACATCGCTGTTGGCTGTGCAGTCGACAAAAACGGAATTGAAGATGTTCATCTTTATTATCTTGTCGCGCAGATTGGTGATGTTGCTCTCTTTGCTCTCCATGAGGGCGGTACGGTAATTGGTGAGGTCGATACCCTCGCGGTCGAAAATTGCATGGCGACTGTTGGCTATACCTACAATGTTGAGCTTCAAAGAGTGCTCTCTTTTCAATTTTTCCTGTTGGGAAGCAATCTGTTCTATGAGGCTGTTTCCAACAATTCCGATGCCGCAGATAAAGAGGTTGAGAACCTTGTATTCCGAAAGGAAAAAGGAGTCGTGTATGACATTGAGTGTCTTGCGCAGCAGGTCGGCTTCTATCACGAATGAGATGTTTGTCTCCTGTCCGCCTTGTGCGCATGCGATGACATTTATTCCGTTACGTCCCAACGTCTGGAAAAGTTTGCCTATGATGCCGGCATTGTGGCGCATGTTCTCTCCAACGATAGCTACCGTCGAGAGATTGCTTGTTGCACGTACATTCTCCATGAGTCCCATAGAAATCTCTTTCTCGAACTCCTTGTTTAGCACCTCACATGCCTTTTCTGCATCGCTGTGGCGCAGTCCGAGCGATGTGCTGTTCTCGGATGATGCTTGTGCCACGAGGAATACGCTGATGTCGGCATTTGCAAGGGCGCGGAAAATCCTGTGGTTCACACCGACTACACCCACCATTCCCAAACCTTGCACAGTGAGCAGGTCGGTATCGTTTATGCTTGATATTCCTTTTATGAGCCTGCCTTCGTCCTCGCTGTTGGCATCTATTATAGTCCCTTCTCCATCGGGGTTGAAAGTGTTCCTTATCTTGATAGGTATGTTTGCCTTGAATACAGGGTATATTGTCGGAGGGTATACGACTTTTGCACCGAAGTTGCACAATTCGGTGGCCTCGACGTAGCTCAGATGCTTTATGGTGTATGCTGTGTTTATGACACGTGGGTCTGCAGTCATGAAACCGTCTACATCGGTCCATATCTCCAGAATATCTGCATTCAGCGTTGCTGCAATAATGGCTGCGGTATAGTCGCTTCCGCCACGTCCGAGGTTGGTTATCTCTTCGTTCTCCTTGTCTTGCGCAATGAATCCTGGGACAATGGCAATGTTGTCGCAGCTGCCGTCGAAATGGCTGTGTATGAGCTTGTCGGTCTCTTCGGCTGCGAGTATGTACTTGCCGTGCTTTGTTTCGGTCTTTATGAACTTTCTGGAGTTATAGCGTGTAGCACCCTCGATAAGGGCGGTTACGATGCGGCTTGATATGCGTTCGCCGTAACTTACAATTGTCGCTTCCGATTTCGGGGTCAGATTATTGATGAGCGCAAGTCCCTGATAGATGTTGTGGAGCTCGTTGAGCAAGATGTCCACATCCTGTAATAGCAGTGTGCGCTTTTCGTTGTCGGGGATAGTTACATTTATCAGGTCGTGATGGCGTGTCACAATCTCCTGGAACTCCTTGTTGAACGTGTTGTCGCCCTCGACAGCCATATTGGCTGTCTTGATGAGTTTGTCGGTGATTCCTCCCAAAGCTGATACGACAACAATTATACGCTCTTTTGCAGCCGCAGCTTCGACAATGGCTTTCAGGTTCAATATGCTGTTGACGGAACCGACAGAGGTTCCTCCGAATTTCATTACTTTCATTTGCAGTTATTCAGTATAGTTCTCTCTTTTCTGTCTACCGAAATGCAAAATTACATTTTTTATGTAGAAACAGCAATATTTTGCACGTCTCTTTGGCTGCGGGGTGTTAAATGATGTTTCATATACATACTTTTAGCTTGTAATTCATGGCTCCCTGTGATATCCGCAATCCTCATGCGAACCTATATATGCCTTAAAACGAAAGCGTGAGGAATGTGTTGCAAATCATTTAAAACGAGGTATCGCCAAACACCTTACAAGCAAATGAAACGAACAAAAGCCCCACGCTGGCATATATACATACGCCAACCAATTGGTTGGAACGCATATACAACCACACGGAGCATTACACTGTTTCATCCTGCTTGTTGAAAAATTGGCGATTTTCGTTTTAAGGATGAAAGCATAACGCTTTCGACTGTACCGTTTAAGGTACAGATACAATAGGGATGTCTGCCCCTATCTTGTGCAAAAAGATAATTATGTGGGTTTTAAAACAATATATCTTGTTTTTTCAAAAAAGTTTTGTTTTTTTTGAACTGTTGCCGATTGCTTGCTGCAAGATATATTGTTGATAATGACAAGTGTGGAAGATGTGCTCTCTTGTTTTTTAAACAAGTTTTTATTACAAAAGAGAATACCTTTTATAGCTTCCGGGAGTTACCGCAGAATTTCGGGAATGTGAATGAATTCTTTGTCTAATGGTATATAGTGCGCTTCTTTGCGTCCGTATGCAGGGAAGTAGTTCTTTGCTGTCTCGTAGTTCAACCTATCCATGAAACATTTTCTAATTATTGTAAGGTTTTTGTGTAATGTATTCTCTGTCGGGTCTGTGAGGTTCTTCAGCATACGGGTTATTACAGTAGGGTTCTGTCGTCCCGAGACTGCGCTGTATATGGTTTTGAGTTCGTCAAGGTGTGTGCCTATTTCTTTTAGATAGATGCCTTCGGGGTGCCTCAGGAACAGTATATACAGTGATTTCGGCAGTGGGTCGAGCTTTATCTTTATTTGCGGATATAGAGGCAGAAGTATATTGAATCTGTTGTCAAAATGTATGGGGCTTATTTCTTTGCTTCTCTTGTCATATATTGCCTGAGCAAGTATGTCGGTTTCGAGGCATATTCTTTCCTCCTCGGGAATGTTCTTTTCCGTCGGGATGCTGAACATGAATTTTCCGGCTCTACCTCTGGCGTAACAGTTGTTGTTTTTTTTCTCTATGAGTGCTATCCTGTCGAGGATACCGAACAGCTCTGTTTCGTAATCATTGCTTCTTCCCAAGTCTTCTTCGTGTGCTATAATTGTCACGCTGTTGCAGTCATGGACAGAAAAGGATGGTGAAATAAAATAGATACTGCTCCCTTTTTCCTTTCTTGCTCTTTTTATGGAACGGATACTTTCTTTAAGCTCCTCGACGCTTGCTGTGGGGATTTGACGGAGTATAAGTGACTTTATGGAACGTGAACCGAATATGCCCGGTGAGACTGTGCCGGTTGCAGACAGATGGACTCCGCGTTTTGCAAGGTATGCTTTTATGATTCGTGTGTTGTTCTTGAAGTAGCTGTTTAGTTTCTTGCAGCATCTTCCTTCTATAAGATACAATGCCTTGCCGCTTTTTCTGTATATGTCTGAAGTGTCGGTTGATAGTCTCATTCTTGGTTCTTGGTTGAATGGATGGCTCTTCGTCAGCGAAATTATGAATAATAGTTGAAATATGAAAGCGGAATTGATTATCTCTGAGGTGGACCTCGAAAATAGGCTGCACTCGTTTTGAAAAATATTGAAGTAAACTTCATATTTTTGCTTTCAGCGAAGTTTAGCCGCGCTCATTGTGTGTGAAAATAAATTTTTACCCATTCGCTTGCACAACTTTAGCTCGTTTGTAACTATCTTTGCAATTAGTAGATTAATTATTTATTATATGGAAAAAAATAAACACGGTTTAATGGATTGGCTGTTGGCGACACGCCCATGGTCTTTCCCGGCTTCATCGATGCCTATTCTGGTAACTTTGGCATATCTTCAATGGAAGGGTGTAGAAGTTGACTGGGCAATAGGTCTGTGGACCTTAGCAAATATTGTGGTTTTTCATGCGGCAGGGAATACCTGGAGTGACTATCATGACTTCAAGAAAGGGGTTGACCGTGAAGATACCATTGGTGGAATGTCGTTGACAAGCGGCCTGTTCCTGCCGAATGAAATAAAGATGCTTTCGGTATGTCTATTGGTGGTTGCAGTGTTGTCCGGTATTGTCCTGATGCTGTGTACCGGATTGCCGGTCTTATACCTTGGCCTTGCAGGTGCTCTGCTCATAGTGCTTTATCCGTGGATGAAGTACCATGCTCTCGGTGATTTGGACATCTTTCTTACCTACTCTCTGTTGCCTATACTCGGAACCTCGTATGTGGCAACCGGCGATTTCCGGCCTGAAACGCTGTGGCTGGTTCTGCCTATTGGTCTTATTACTGTCGGAATATTGCATATAAACAATACACGCGACATTGAGCATGACAAGCGTGCCGAGATTTCTACTTTTGCAATGCTTGTCGGAAAAAGGTGTTCGGTAGTGATATATTGTTTAGAGGTTTTTTTACCTTTTGTATGGGTGGTGGCAACTGTCCTTTTTGGCGTTTTTCCCTATTGGTCATTGCTTGTATTGCTTGCTATGGGAATTGCTGTTGGCAATGTGCGCAAGGCCATGCTCTTTACGAAAGAGGGTATGCGTGCGGTCATAGGTGTTGACGAGATGACGGCAAAACTGCAGCTTACTTTCAGTATGTTGCTTGTTGTTTCATTCTTTTTGGATTTGTTTGTATGAAGAGGCTGCTGTTTACAATTCTGCTTGCATTTGTGATGTGGACTGTGATGTTCAGTCCATGGACAGCACCTTATGTAAACTTCTGGTGGATGATGACTGCATCGGCAGTCATGCTTTCATTGTTGGCAACGATATTTTCTCCGGGGTGGTGGAGATGCGTGCGGATTTCACTACGCGAGATACTTCTTGGTGTTGCTATTGCTGCGGTGTTGTGGTGTGTCTTCTGGATAGGCGACAAAATCTCGCAGCTGCTTTTTGATTTTGCACGTCCGCAAGTGGATACTATATATGGCATGAAGGATGGCGAATCGCCTTGGCTTCTTACTATGCTTATGCTTTTCCTCATCGGTCCAGCCGAGGAGATATATTGGCGTGGTTATGTGCAGAAACAACTTTCTGCAAAGTGGAATCCTAACATGGGTTTTGCGGTGACTACCCTTGTCTATGCTTTTGTCCATGCCGGCTCTTTAAACTTTATGCTTACCATGGCTGCACTTGTAGCGGGAGCCGTTTGGGGCTTGCTATATCGATTCTTCCCCGAAAGGTTTACTGCTATTATAATTTCACATGCCGTGTGGGATGTGGCTGTGTTCATCTGGTTCCCGATAATGTAAATTAAGCTATCTGAAATGGCAAAAGAGAAAAGTGTATTCTTCTGTAATGATTGTGGTTACGAATCGCCGAAATGGGCAGGCAAATGTCCCTCATGCGGTGCATGGAACAGTTTTGTAGAAAAGGTTGTGCGCAACACTCCTGCTTCACGCAATATGTCGGCCGTGGCCGGCAACATGCAGTCGCAGCCTGTACTTATAGACAACGTGCAGACAGATTCACTTCCGCGTATGGATGTCGGTGACTGTGAACTTAACCGTGTGCTCGGCGGAGGGCTTGTCCCCGGTTCGCTTGTGCTGCTTGGCGGTGAACCGGGAATAGGCAAGTCTACGCTTGTGCTGCAGACTATACTCGGACTGCCGGAGCGCAAGGTGCTTTATGTCTCGGGCGAGGAGAGCGTGCAGCAGATAAAGTTACGTGCCGACCGTATACCCCACAAGGCAGGAAACTGCCATATCGTGTGTGAGACTTCTCTTGAAACAGTCTTTACACATATAAAGAATATTGCTCCGGAACTTCTTGTAATCGACTCGATACAGACCATGTGCAGCGAATCGGTTGACTCTTCACCGGGCAGTATGGCGCAGGTGAGGGAGTGTACGGCGATGTTGCTGAAATTTGCCAAGGAGAAAAATGTCCCTGTTATTCTCATAGGGCATATAACAAAGGATGGCGCAATTGCCGGTCCCAAGATTCTTGAGCATATAGTAGATGTGGTGATACAGTTCGAGGGTGACCAGCATCACCTGTACCGTGTCCTGCGTTCGATAAAGAACCGTTTCGGCAGCACCGCAGAGCTTGGCATATATGAGATGCGCAGAGAGGGCTTGAGGCAGGTAACAAATCCTTCGGAGCTTCTCTTGAGTGAGCGTCACAACGGAATGAGCGGTATCGCGATTGCATCGGCAATAGAGGGCGTAAGCCCGTTTCTTATAGAGACACAGGCTCTTGTAAGCAGTGCGGTGTACGGAACTCCCCAACGCTCGGCGACAGGTTTCGATATCCGCAGGATGAACATGCTGCTTGCTGTCCTTGAAAAACGTGTCGGTTTCAAGCTTGCCCAGAAGGATGTCTATCTTAATATTGCCGGTGGGTTGCGTGTGAACGACCCGGCGATAGACCTCTCTGTAATCAGCGCAATTCTGTCGAGCAATATGGATGTGGAGATAGAACCAACGGTGTGTATGGCAGGCGAGGTGGGGCTATCGGGTGAGATACGTCCTATAAATCGTATTGAACAGCGGATTGCCGAGGCTGCAAAACTTGGTTTTCATCGTATAATTGTTCCTAAGAGCAACATGAAACGGCTTGATACTTCTCGCTTCGGGATAGAGGTCCTTTCCGTTGCAAAGGTCGATGAGGCTTTCCGTTTGATTTTTGGCTGACGCAAATGGTTTTATAATATTCAGGATAACAATTATAGATTAAGACAGTTTAAGGTGGTACATGAATTCAACATACGGGTGCAGCCCCATGAGGCTGCCAACGAGCAGTCGCTTATGCGTTATATTGCACGTGAAAAGGGCATGGATATACGCACAATAAATGCAGTACGTGTATTAAGACGCAGTATCGATGCACGTCAACGTATAATATATGTAAATCTTTCAGTGCGTGTGTTTGTAAAAGAGCAGCCACGTATGGAGGATTTCGTGTCCCGTGAGTATGGCAATGTGGAGAACCGCCCCTCTGTAATTGTTGTCGGCGCAGGTCCAGCCGGTCTTTTTGCTGCCTTGAAACTTATAGAAAACGGTGTACGTCCCATTGTTGTGGAGCGTGGCCGTGATGTGCGTGCACGTAAGGTCGATCTTGCCTCCATTGCAAGAACACACAAAGTGAATCCCGAATCGAACTATTGTTTTGGTGAGGGTGGCGCAGGGGCCTACTCCGACGGTAAACTGTATACGCGGAGCAAGAAGCGTGGCAACATCGAGGGTGTCCTCAATGTCTTTTGTCAGCATGGTGCAAGCACCTCCATTCTTGCCGATGCACATCCTCATATAGGAACAGACAAACTCCCTCGTGTTATTGAGAATATCCGTAACAGAATCATCGGGTGTGGCGGTGAGGTGCATTTCGATACGTGTATGGAGGAATTGCTTGTCAGAAACGGGCGTATTGAGGGAATCCGTACTTCGTCGGGCGAGATTCTCGCCTCTGCTGTAATTCTTGCGACCGGCCATTCGGCAAAGGATGTGTACCGTTGGCTGCATAGCCACAACATTGCGATAGAGGCAAAGGGATTTGCCGTCGGGGTGCGCCTTGAACATCCTTCCGAACTTATAGACCGCATACAGTACCACTCGCCAAAAGGGCGCGGAAAGTATCTGCCTGCGGCAGAATACAGTTTCACGACGCAAGTCGACGGCAGAGGTGTATATAGTTTCTGTATGTGCCCTGGAGGTGTTGTTATACCGTCAGCATCAGCATCGCGCGAACTGCTTGTAAATGGTATGTCTCCTTCGCACAGAGGCGGAGCATGGAGTAATTCAGGCATGGTGGTTCAAGTCAATCCCGAGGATGTGCTGTTGCCTGAGATGCAGATTGATTGTGAGGAGATTGCTCCGGTACCGGATGATTCTCCTTTGAGAGTGATGGATTTTCAAGAGCGTCTCGAACGTCTCTGTTGGGTTATGGGTAATCGTAGGCAGACTGCTCCTGCACAACGTATGGCCGATTTTGTGCGTGGCAAACTCAGTTATGATCTGCCACGCAGTTCCTATGCGCCGGGGCTTATATCATCTCCGCTTCATTTCTGGCTGCCCGAATTTGTCTCTTCGCGTTTGAAACGGGGCTTTGAGTATTTTGGGCGTGCTTCACATGGTTTCCTGACAAACGAGGCCACAATGATTGGTGTTGAAACACGTACATCATCGCCGGTGCGCATTGTACGCAATAACGAAACCCTCCAACACGTTGGTATTGAAGGGTTTTTTCCATGTGGTGAAGGTGCAGGATACGCAGGAGGAATTGTGTCGGCGGCAGTCGATGGCGAACGTTGTGCTCTGTCGGCATGCGAGTATATAAAGCGCTGCTGAGAAAGCGTCCTCTCTACCGGTTAATGAGAAAAAACTGTTCCCGGTGATAGAGGATAACGATGTCTCTGTTTTGCTTTTGCAGATTTGCCGATGTGAGGTCAGGCATCGCCTTTGAATGCAGAAATCGGTATGAAACCTTTTGCATCGGGAAGACGAATCTGGCCGAACTGCTTCTCGTACTTAATGATGTTGTCCTCAAGAGCTATTGCAAGGCGTTTTGCATGTTCAGGTGTCATTATTACACGTGAATTTACCTTTGCCTTTGCGACACCGGGCATAATCCTTATAAAATCAAGGACGAACTCCGAGGTGGAATGTGCAATTACTGCAAGATTTGCATATGTACCTTCTGCTATTTCGTTGCTCAATTCAATTTGCAGCTGTCCTTCATTGTCGTGATTCATAACTAAAAAATTTGAGTACCGTTATACCTTCCGGGCGCAAACGATACAAGATTAATATCAAAAATCAACGTTGAATATCCCGGGATACCCGATGTTCCGGACACTCCATAGCCAAGTGGCGAAGGTATGAAGACTCTCCAGATATCACCTTTCACCATGTTCTGTACAGCTGCAGAGAAACCGCTGACTGTAGACGAGAGCGGAAAACTTACAGGAACATCAAATGACGTGTCAAGTTCCCCGTCGTAATTGCTGTCAAATACAAACCCCTGTGGATAGCTCTTGGTAGGTATGAGACGGCCACAGTAATTCACTGTTACGGAATCTGTGAATGCCGGCGAAGTATTGCCGCTGCCTGCTTGCAGCGACTTGCAATAGACGTAATACTCGTTCCCCCACTCCTTGCTGCTGTCGAGACCGTCGGCAAGGATGACTCTCCATGTCCCGTCGGCATTGGAACGTGCTACATCGGCAATTGAATCTATATAATTGCTGTTGCGCTCCTGCCAATTGTCATACTCGCCCGGTTCGCTGCTCTCGTCACATGACGCAAAGCATAGAACCATTGTGAGCATAAGTGAAAATAATGTTCTAAAATCTTTCATGTTGCTGTTTTACGAAAGTTTTTTCAAAAGCGATGTTATGCTTACATTATCCTGAATGATGTTGCGTAGTTCGCTTATCGCCACACGGTGCTGTTCCATTGTGTCACGTTCGCGGAGAGTTACCATTCCGTCCTCAAGGGTCTGGTGGTCTATTGTGACACAATAAGGAGTACCTATGGCATCCATGCGGCGATAACGCTTGCCGATGGAATCTTTCTCCTCATAGTAACAGTTGAAGTTGAACTTGAGTTCGTTCATTATCTCGCGTGCCTTTTCGGGCAGACCATCCTTCTTTACAAGAGGAAGTACAGCGAGCTTCACCGGAGCAAGGGCTGCCGGTAAACGGAGGACAACGCGTGTCTCACCGTTGTCGAGCTTTTCTTCGCAATACGATGCGCACATTATGCTGAGGAACATGCGGTCGACACCGATAGATGTCTCAATTACATATGGAGTATAGCTTTCGTTTGTTTCGGGATCGAAATACTTGATATTCCTGCCTGAGAATTTTTCGTGCTGGCTGAGGTCGAAATCGGTACGTGAATGTATTCCTTCGACCTCCTTGAAACCGAACGGCATGCGGAACTCGATGTCTGTCGCCGCATTGGCATAGTGAGCCAGCTTCTCATGGTCGTGGTAGCGGTATGCACTGTCGCCGAAGCCGAGTGCCTTGTGCCACGCAAGACGGGTCTCTTTCCACTTGTTGAACCACTCAAGCTCGCTTCCGGGGCGTACAAAGAATTGCATCTCCATCTGCTCGAACTCACGCATGCGGAAGATGAACTGGCGTGCTACAATCTCGTTACGGAATGCCTTTCCTATCTGTGCAATGCCGAAAGGAATGCGCATGCGGCCGGTCTTCTGTACATTGAGGTAGTTCACGAATATACCCTGTGCCGTTTCGGGACGGAGGTAGATTTTCATTGCACCGTCAGCGGTGGAACCCATGTCTGTAGAGAACATCAGGTTGAACTGGCGCACTTCTGTCCAGTTGCGTGTGCCGGATATCGGACATACGATTTCCTCGTCGATGATTATCTGGCGGAGTTCCTCGAGGTCCATTGCATTGAGTGCCTTCGCAAAACGCTCCTGCAGTGCATCACGTTTTGCCTTCTCGGCAAGGACTTTGGGATTGGTCTCCATGAAAAGTTTACGGTTGAACGAGTCTCCAAAGCGTTTTGCAGCCTTTGCAGCCTCTTTCTCCATCTTTTCTTCATATTTGGCAATCTGCTCCTCGATGAGAACATCGGCACGATAGCGTTTCTTTGAATCGCGGTTGTCTATGAGAGGGTCGTTGAATGCGTCAACATGTCCCGATGCCTTCCATATTGTGGGGTGCATGAAGATGGCCGAATCGATACCTACGATATTGTCGTTGAGCAAAACCATGCTCTGCCACCAGTATGTCTTGATATTGTTCTTGAGCTCCACGCCCATCTGTCCATAATCGTAAACAGCGCCAAGGCCGTCGTATATATCACTTGAGGGGAATACAAAACCATACTCCTTGCAATGTGCAACTACTTTCTTGAAAACATCTTCTTGAGCCATCGTCTTTTATTTTATATTTTAATTTATTGTTCTTTGTATTATTCTGCAAATTTAACTCATTTTTTGGATATATACAGCGCTTGAGGGTTGCTATAATCGTAAAATAATATAAAAAAGTTGTCGCACCCGGCTTTTTTCTTCAAAAAAACGGGTTGAAGGCTCTTTGTATGAATGATAAAGCCGTTTTTCGTTTTTTTTTATTACATTTGCAGTTAATCGCGGAAACCGACTGCAAAATCAGGATATTTATATCTCAAACAGAATATGGACAACAACAGATTTGACGACAATTACGAGGATAATGACAACGCTGCGGAGATGTCTGCCGGCCAAGATACTGAAGGACAAAGCGACAATAACCACAGTGAAAAAGATTCTGCCGTCAGACATAAACTGACGGGCATGTACCAGAACTGGTTCCTTGACTATGCCTCGTACGTTATCCTGGAACGTGCTGTGCCACACATGTACGACGGTCTTAAGCCTGTACAGCGGCGCATATTGCATGCAATGCGCGAACTCGATGACGGGCGCTACAACAAGGTGGCAAATGTCGTCGGACACACTATGCAGTATCATCCGCATGGAGATGCTTCGATTGCCGGCGCATTGGTGCAGCTCGGACAGAAGGATTATCTCATAGACTGCCAGGGTAACTGGGGAAATATTCTCACAGGCGATTCGGCGGCTGCTCCACGATACATCGAAGCAAGACTTTCGCACCTTGCCCATGATATTGTATTCAATCCCAAGACAACGGAGTGGAAACTTTCGTATGACGGCCGTAACAAAGAGCCGATCACATTGCCTGTAAAATTCCCGTTGCTGTTGGTTCATGGTGTTGAGGGTATTGCAGTGGGATTGTCTTCCAAGATTCTTCCACACAACTTCAACGAAGTGTGCGATGCTGCAATTGCGTACTTGCGCAAAGAGCCGTTCAAGTTGCTTCCCGATTTCCAGACCGGTGGCAGCATAGACGTGTCGCGATATAACGACGGTGACCGTTCAGGACGTGTGCGTATACGTGCCAAGATTTCAAAATCGGAAGACAACAAGACGCTCACAATAACAGAGATACCATTCGGCAAGACAACTCCGACAATCATCGAGTCAATATTGAAGGCTGTTGATAACGGCAAAATCAAGATACGTAAGATTGACGACAATACATCGGACAAAGTTGAAATCCTGCTTCAACTCGCACCGGGAGTGTCGAGTGACAAGACTATAGATGCACTGTATGCCTTCACTGATTGTGAGATAAGCATAACTCCATGTTGTTGTGTGATAGATAATCATACCCCTGTGTTCCTCACAGTGAGCGACCTGTTGCGTAGCTCTGTCGACAGCACCAAAGAGCTGTTGAGGCTTGAACTTCAGATACGTCGTGGTGAGCTTATGGAACAGCTGCACTTTGCTTCGCTTGAAAGTATCTTTATCGAGGAACGTATTTACAAGGATAAGGAATTTGAGCAGGCTCCCGACATGGACAGCGCTCTTGCACACATAGACAGTAGACTCGAACCCTATAAGAAAGACTTTGTAAGAGAGATAACACGCGACGACCTTCTTCGTCTCATGGAGATAAAGATGGCGCGTATACTCCGTTTCAACAAGGAAAAGGCCGAAGAACTTATAGCCCGACTCAAGAAAGACATAGCCGAAATCGACAAGCAGCTCGGGCAGATGACGGTTGTGACAATAAAATGGTTCACAATGCTCAAAGAGAAATACGGCGAGCGCTATCCGAGACAGACCGAAATAAGAAACTTCGATACAATTGTAGCCGCCAAGGTTGTCGAAGCCAATCAGAAACTCTATATCAACCGCGCTGAAGGATTTATTGGTACATCGTTGAAGAAAGATGAGTTTGTGACAAACTGCTCCGACATAGACGATATCATTCTCTTCTATAAAGATGGCAAATACAAGGTGGTAAAAGTGAATGAAAAACTGTTTGTGGGAAAGAATATAATACATGTCGACGTATTCAAGAAGAATGACAAGCGTACTATATACAATGCTGTATACCGCGATGGCAAGAACGGCATATACTACATCAAACGCTTTGCCGCAACCGGCATGACGCGTGACCGCGAATATGATCTCACACAGGGTACTCCGGGTTCAAAAGTTGTTTACTTTACAGCCAATCCTAATGGCGAGGCCGAGGTAATAAAAGTGTTGCTTAAACCCAATCCCCGTCTGCGCAATGCTATTATAGAAAAGGATTTTAGCGACATAGCAATCAAAGGACGGCAGTCGATGGGCAACATATTGACCAAGAACGAGGTGATGCGTATCACCTTGAAGAAACACGGAAGCTCTACACTTGGGGGCAGAAAGGTGTGGTTCGATCGCGATATCCTGCGAATAAACTTCGACAATCATGGGGAGTATCTTGGAGAGTTCCACAATGATGACAAGATTCTAGTGATACGGAACAATGGAGAGTTCTACCTTAGTCCGATCGACCTGAACAACCATTACGAGGACGACCTCATGGTAATAGAGAAATATGATCCTTCAAAAGTGTGGAGCGCAGCATTGTACGATGCCTCGCAACAGGATTATCCCTATATTAAACGCTTTACGCTCGAATATAGTCCGCGCAGGCAGAACTGCCTTGGCGAGAACAAGAACAACAAGCTGATATGGTTCTCAGACACCCCTTTTCCACGCATACAGGTGATGTTCGGTGGCAACGACAGTTTCCGCGAGCCACTGGTGATTGAGGTTGACGAGTTCATAGGTGTAAAGAGTTACAAGGCACGCGGAAAACGTCTGACCACATTCGAAATTGATGAAATTCTCGAACTTGAACCTACAAAATTTCCGCCTCCTCCCGAAGCTCCGGAAATCACAGAGGTTGATGAGGGGGAAAGTGACGAACCTGAACAGCTTACACTTTTCGACGAGGAATGAATCTCAAAGCAGCCATAATTGCAGCCTTTGCATTGCTGGTACTTCCGGCGATGTCAAAGGCGCAATATATTGTGACCGACAGCATACTGCCCGAGAGGATTGTTGTAAAGAGTACACAGTATGGGTTGGCATCCTTGAACAATCTTGATACATACCTGAGTGGATATGAGTACGATGGTACCGGTCTGCACATCAGCCATGAGAGTTTCCGCGACGCGCGCACGGGAAACTACCGTTGGAAATACCAGCGGACACTGTACGGCACAATAGGGCTTGCGACACAAGGCAGCAACACGCAGATAACAGGTCTCTTTTCATGCAACTGGAGCGGTTATCACCCTTTTGTCATGGGCAGTCGTCTGAAACTGCTTGGCGGAGTACAGATACAGGCAGAAGGCGGAGCACTCTATGTGCCTGTCAACGGCAATAATCCCGTGTCGTTAAAGTTACGTACTGCGTTGGCTGCTACGGGAATGGCTATATATCGGTTCGATGTTGGCAAACACTCATGGACGGCACGTTACCAGCTCGATATCCCTTTGGCAGGAGTCATGTTCGCGCCCGAGTTCGGACAAAGCTATTACGAGATATTCGGCTTGGGGCATACAAGCGGAATTGTCTCCATGAGCCACCTGGTTAATTCTCCGTCGTGGCGACATGTATTGTCGCTTGATATCCCGTTGCGTTACAGACGGTACAGCACAATGTTGAGACTGCAATATTGCGCCGACCTTTATCAAAGCGACATAAACGGCATACGTTGTCATATATACAGGTATGCATTCACCTTCGGCTTTACAAAGACGATATTCAAGATAAAGGAGGAGAACAAGATAAAGGCATATTCACCATTCTGAACAGAAGCATATGACCAATAGAATCATCGCATGTATCACAATACTGTTGTCACTGACAGGCTGCATAAGAGAAGATGAGTTCAGCAACTCAAAGGAAGGCAACTTCGAAGCGCTGTGGAACGTTGTCGACGAACGCTACTGCTTCTTTGGACTTGCAGAGCAAAGATACGGGCTCAATTGGAACGAGGTTCACGACAGGTATGCACAGCTTGCAGGTGCGTGCGAAAGCGATGCTGAACTTTTCGACCTGCTTGGCGGCATGCTCAAGGAACTCCGCGACGGACATGTGAACCTCTCGTCTGTTTATGGAACAAGTTTTTATTGGGACTGGAAGCTGGCACACCGCATAAACTTCAGCGACTCGATACAACGCAACTACCTCGGTACCGATTTCCGTGTAACGAATGGAATAGAGTATACCGCCCTGCCCGATAGTATCGGATATGTATATGTAGGAAGTTTTGCCAATGGGTTCGGAACAGACAACCTGTCGGTGATGCTCATGAATCTGAAAGAAACAAAAGGTATTGTGCTTGATATACGTAATAACGGAGGAGGAATCCTCACCGCAGCAGAAAAACTCGCATCGTCATTTACAAAAGAGAAAATACATTGCGGATACATACAACACAAGACAGGAAAAGGGCACGATGACTTTTCGCGTCCGGAAAAGTTGTATCTAAACCCGTCGGAAGGGACAAAGTGGCTGCGTCCTGTCGTTGTGCTCACCAATCGCAGTGTGTACAGCTCGGCAAACTATTTCGTGATGCTGATGCGCGAACTGCCCCATGTTGCAATTGTCGGGGATACTACAGGGGGTGGCAGCGGATTGCCCTTCAACAGCACGCTGCCAAACGGGTGGAACATCCGTTTTTCGGCATGTCCGATACTTGACAGGGAGGGCCGGCATACCGAGTTCGGGATTGAACCGGATATTAAGATCGACATCACAGATGAAGACTGGAGAAGTGGCAGGGATACAATGATTGAAAAAGCAAAAGAGCTCATTTTGGATTATTACGACAAAAAAGCAGAAGAGCAGTAGTGGTTATTCAAAAAAAAGTGTTACCTTTGCATCGCAAAAGTGCAGAGGTTGTCTGCACAATCTTTGAGTAAAAGCAAATCAGTCAGTCGCGCGTGTGGCGAAATTGGTAGACGCGCCAGACTTAGGATCTGGTGTTTTGCGACGTGTAGGTTCGAGTCCTATCACGCGCACGATGAGACAAAAGAGCAGAATTAATTCTGCTCTTTTGTTTATACAAAACCCTCCGCTTTACAAAGAGGATGTGTAACACAGTGACGGAAAAGTTAACTTTTCAAAACGAGCAACTTTACTAACAAAACATTATAAAATATAAAATAGGATTATGATACCAAAATACACTGAATGTATGCTGCCACTCTTACAATATATGAGTGATAACAAGATTCATTTTCTAAAAGAATGTGTAGAAATAATGTCAAAAGAGTTTCATTTATCAAATGAGGAACAGACAAAATTGCTACCAAGTGGTAAAACAACTGTTATACACCATAGAACAGGTTGGGCAAAATGGCATTTAGAGAAAATTGGAATGATAAAAACTGAATTTCGTGGCAACTATAGAATTACAGAAGATGGTTTGAAATTCTTGCAAACAACACCACCTACAGCAGAAAGGCCTTTTAAGAAGTACGGGTATTGACAACACACAAAAAAATGCAGTTTGAGAGTTATTCATAAATATAAGAATTAAAATACATCAATTTAATAGTTTGGAACGAATTGGAGAATTTGAAAATTTATTGAAATAAGAATTTAGAAATTCGGTATAATTGCAAAAAAAATATACATTTGCAGAAACATAACAAAAAAACACTTGCCTATGAAGCATTAAACAAATTAAAGACATATAAATAAAAAGCGTTAGCTTGTATTCTTGTTCTTGAAAATCGCCAAATTTTAAAGAGCACCAAGGGTAAAAGTTAATGCTCACGTCATTCTATGGCGTGGGCTTTTACTCGTATATGGTGCACGGTGTTTGGCGATACCTCAAGAACGTAGACGAAGTTTTAGTCCACGTTTTTT
>JAEIGA010000293.1_pt1 | contig 72303 bp, 51 predicted proteins | sample 9270691 | NCBI WGS metagenome assembly JAEIGA01 (sample SAMN17057246, study PRJNA624740) | gut metagenome | biome: biome; isolation source: fecal sample | host: Bos grunniens | place: China: Xizang | collected 2019 | reverse complement strand
GGCTCGCTACGCTCGCGGTATTTGGGAGAAGAACGGCTGACGCCGTGGTGAAGAATGCCCGTTGGGCATGGTGAAGAATCTGCCTGCGGCAGATGGTGAAGAACAGCTGGCGCTGTAGTGAAGAACGCACCTGCGGTGCGTAGTACGGAGGGCCGACAAACTCCCATTTATCAACTGTATAGTTTAACAGAGCCAAATCAGTTAATGACCATACGCGTAGCACCTTGCCACAAAAAGGCTTGCCAAAGGCGGGGGAATATGCCAAACTGTTATAGCAATTGGAGGGCAAATGATTTCCGATTGCAGGGATTTCAACACACACACGAGTATGAAACGCACATCTTTCTTGAGCATCTTGTTGGCCACTACCGCCGTGGCAGCGGGCACTCCCACACCTCTGCCGGAAAACGGCGTGGTGCTGGAGCAATGGCACAACGTAAAATCCGGCAAAATGTTGGACTTGCTCCCCATCTTCGAGAAACGCCCGGCTGATGCCATCTACATTAAAGGCGCCATCGATGAATACGCCACGGGCATGGACCACTACTGCGCCCGCTTCACCTGCATGCTTACGGTGCCAACCACGGGCGAATACACCTTCTATCTCTCTGCCGATGACTCCGCCGAGCTGCTGCTGAGCCCGAACGACAGCACGGACAAGCTCCATGTCATTTGCAGCGTCAACTCCTTCAAGCCGCGCCACCACTACACAGGAGTCTCCACCAAAATCAAGCTCGAGCAAGGCAAAAAATACGCCTTCTCCGTTCTGTACCGCGAGGCCATCAACGACGAACACGTGTCCGTTGCCTGGGAAGGCCCCGGCATCAAAAAATCACTCATCCCCACGCACTGCCTGCACCCCGTGCTTACAGCAGACCAACACAAAATTTGGCAGCACACCACCACCACCGAGGCCCGTGGCAACGCCTTGCTGGAAGAGCTGGGCAAACAGCCGAAACAACAACTCGCCACATGGCTGAACAAGCTGCACAAGGACGACCTCGTGGTGCTGGATGCAGCCCTCAAAAAAGCACAAAGCCTGCTGGCCGCCGGCTCCCCCGCCGCCTACAGCCAAGGCATGCAGCACTATGCCAAACTGGCAGAGGGCATTGTTGCCACGCCGGAATCCCCCGTCAGCAACCCCGTGGCAAAAACCCTGTTGCACATGGAAGACGCGTGGTTAAAAACACTCTCCGAGAAGCAACTGCTCAAGCTCGGCGCCCACCGCTTAGCCGGCTCACTGGGAGAAATCCCCGCCTCGGCAAAACCCGTCAAGGTCACCCAAAAGCTGAACTCCCATGCCGATAAATGGCGAGAGGAGTACGTCTCCCTCGGCACCTATGCCCTGCCCGGCAAGCCTGTCAGCATCACCATTCCGCAAGAATACGTCGGCAAAAATTTGGAAGTGCAAGTAGGCCACCACTTCCCGCACCAAAACCGCCCGCTGGTGTGCATGCCCAATACCACGCAGTGGTTCAAGCTCGACAAAGCCACCACCACCATCATCACCCCGCACGGCGGTTTAATGCTGCTGAAAGTACCGAGAGAAATCCCCATGGCAGCCACCCCCGTCACCATCGACGGCGCCATCCAAGCCCCCCGCTTCATCCTCGGCCAACACACGGATAAAGACTGGCAGACCCTCAAAAACGCCCCTGCTCCCTGGGGTGAGCTGGTGAGCGAGCACATCATTCTACTGGCTCCGCGAGATGTACTGCAAGCCGTCACCAACCCCACAGAAATCATGACATGGTGGAACACCAACAACCGGGATTTGGAGGACTTCTACGCCTACTATCCCAAGGTAGCCTTCCGCATGCACTCCGGCCATTATGCAGAGGAGGGCATCTCCTTCTGGCCGCTGCAATGGGAGCGCAAAAACATGGCCTACCTGCTCAATCTGCCCGCCATGCAAGCCAACAACTCCGCCCTCTTCCTGCACGAGCACGGCCACCACAGCGACTTCTGGGAGATGGAGCTCTCCTTCTGGGCCGAATCCACCACCAACTGGGGCGGCTACTACATGAAGGCTCGCGAGGGCAAAGCCTTTAACTGGAAGGATTCTCACGACCAGCACCTGCGCCGCCTCTTCGATAAGAACGATCAATCCATGCAGGAAATCATGCAGGACCAATGGTACAAAATCAGCACCAAGGGCACGCACCATTGGTCGTACCCCATCACCTCCATGATGATTGGTTATGCCGAAACCTTTGGCTGGGAGTGTGTCAAAACCACCATCAAGCGCCTGCGCGACATCAATGGCGACATGTACACCTGGCCCTTTGTGATCAATGCAGATGTGGACCAAGCCAAGATAGACCGCTACCTCATCGGCTTGTCAGAAAGCGCCCAGCGCGATGTCCGTCCCTACTTTGCCCACTTCAAGCTCTTTGCCTCCGAGGGCGCCGCAGCCTATCTGAACAACAAAAAGCTGCCCAAGTGGGATCTCACCTACCTTGCCCAACCCAAGGAGCTGCGCACCGCCAAAAACACCCCCTTCTCCATTGCCTGTGGCAGCGCAGAACTGCTCAGCTTTGCCGAGAAATCTCGCATCGAGTGGGTGCCCTCCACGCAAATGGGTGGCAATGTCAGCATGCAGGACAACGGCCACGCCATCTACACCCCCAAGCCCGGCTTCTCCGGGGTGGATGTCATTAAATACACCCTGTACAACCACTACGGCCAATCCGCCGTCAAAGAAATGCACATTACCGTGGAATAAAGCCGGAATATTGAAAGTAGAATGTTGAAAGTGCACCTTCTGCGTTAAGTTTATTGTTACGCTAAACGGTACACTTTCTGCATTCCCAAAAGCAACCGGTGGTGTCGGCGCTCACGCGTCTTCACCACCGGTTTTCTTGTTATTCCGTTCGCAGCGCTCGCTTGATATGCCGTGGCGGGCCGTGCTTTCAGGCGCGGGCGGCAGCTTATGCTAAGCTTTGCTATCTTTGCGCCGTAAGGCGCGGAACTCACCAATTCGTATGTCGGAATTCGTCCCTCGTACTTCTACAAAAATTCCTCACCTTATGCTCTTCTGCGGCGGGCAGCCAAGCCACAAAGAGCGAGGAGGCTCAGCGTAGCCGTGGTCGGCTCCGGCACATTCACCGGGTTTACGTTGCCGGCATCAAAGGGCGTCACGTTGACGGCAACATACGGCGTTACCCCCATTACCTCGCCCGAATCACCGGCAGCATAAAGCAGCACCGTGCCTGTAGCATCGCCCGGCTCGCGCAGCAAACCAATAGCTGCCAGCGCCTCGGTAGATGTAAGCGGTTGCTCACCCACCCACCAAGTAGCACCATCCATGCCACGGCGTACAGAGCCCGGGATAAGCCCGTCGTAATACTCACTACCGGCAATAAAGGCCATCGTGTAAGTCTTATCCACGCTCAGCACCACCTCATCCACCATTCGGAAGGTGTGCGCCCCTGCAAAAAAATCCGAGCCGGCGGCAAACCAATCCGTTCTGCCCAGAAAAACCCAGCTTGCGTCCTCGCCGCTGCCGCGTTTCTCATAAATACCCACACCGAAACCGGTGCTCATGTTGTACTGCGTATACGCTGCGGGTATCAGATACAGAGACACCGAGTTGAGGCGCCCATAGTGCTGCGTATCGTAATCCCACTGACCGCCGGAAATAGATAACCAACTGCCTTGCGATATATTAAAATCCAACCCACCGTAACCGCTCAACGCGGCCACGGAGGAAAACGTCACGTCCTCAGCCGCGGCAAGCCCGGCCAAGGCAAGTAGAGAAATCAGAGTCTGTTTCATTGCTATTCGGTTCCCCAAGCACCTATGCGCGCACGGTAATCCGTCCCCGCACACATACCCGGAGAGAGAGTTTGAGAGTGTTCATGATGCGCTTTGCTTCCCCACACCCCTTCCGTTTGCCTAAGGCATGCAGAAAATTCTCCGCGCGTCTCTATGCTATTCCTTTACGAATGGCTTGTACAGAAAAAAATGTGTTATCACCCCATAAAATAACAAATTTTCACCATAAAAGATGCTTAACTTTACTTAAAGAACAAAAAATCGGCTCATTTGTACACACAACGCGCATTTTGCCCCACTCTCGCACATAGAATAATTCTAAAAATTACATCAACCTGCAAGTCTGCACTTGCGTTGGCGGGGCGAATTGTGTAAAATACGCGCGCAGCAAGAAAAAAGAGACTCTTGCCGCAAGCCTTCACAAGAACGCAAGCCCCACACAATCTCACCATGATTAAGGTCGCCATCGTAGGATACGGAAATATCGGTAAGTACTCAGTCGACGCACTGCGTGCAGCCCCTGATATGGAATTAGTAGGCATTGTACGCCGAGCAGGCAGCGCCCCTGTGCACGGCATAAAAACCGTGTCAAACATCGACGAGCTCGGTGAGGTAGATGTAGCTCTGCTTTGCACCCCCACCCGTAGCGTAGAAGAAACCGCCCTGCCCCTGCTGGCCAAAGGCATCAACACGGTAGACAGCTACGACATCCACGGCGGCATCGTTGCCCTGCGCCGCTCCCTCGGCGCTCAAGCCCAAGCCAACAACGCCGTTGCCGTTATCTCCGCCGGTTGGGATCCGGGTTCTGACTCCGTCATGCGCACCATGATGCTTGCCATGGCACCCAAGGGCATCACCTACACCAACTTCGGCCCCGGCATGAGCATGGGCCACAGCGTGGTTGCCCGCTCCAAGGCCGGCGTTAAGGATGCCCTCTCCCTCACCATTCCCACCGGCTCCGGCGTGCACCGCCGCATGGTCTACGTGCAGCTCGAGGACGGTGCCGACTTTGCCGTGGTAGAAGCCGCCATCAAGGCCGACGACTACTTCTGCCACGACGAAACACACGTGCAGCAGGTTCCGGATATCGACTCCCTCAAGGACATGGGCCACGGTGTATACATGGAGCGCAAGGGCGTTTCCGGCACCACACAAAACCAAATCTTCAAGTTTGAGATGCGCATCAACAACCCCGCCCTCACCGCCCAGGTGATGGTATGCGCCGCCCGCGCCAGCATGCGCTTGACCCCCGGTTGCTACACCCTGCCGGAAATCCCCCCCATGGATTTCTGCCCCGGCGACCGCGAGGCCCTCATTGCACAGTTGGTCTAATTCACACATTTTTCACCCCACTCCCCCCCGGGATAAGGAAACGCCTTGTCCCGGGGGATTTTATGTTTCGGTGTTAGCCCCACAAATGGCAATTTGTGGGGCCGGTTAATGTGAGCGCAGCGAACGGAATTTATGAGCCCGGCGGGCGGAATATGGTAGCCCGGCGGTGGAGCTGCGCAGCAGCGTAACCCCGGGAAAGAGGAAAATATATATTGGAACCCCGTTCAGGGGTGGCATAATGCGTGGCTTCAATATTTGCACATGTTTTTCTTGCAATGCCATAGATAATAAACGAACTACAACATGACGCAACCCTTTATGCCACCCCTCCGGGGTTCCAATTGATGGGTGGATAACCCGGGGTTCCGCCGCGCAGCGGCTCCACCCCGGTCTATTTTATATCGCCCCTCAACCGGGGCTCCGAATTCGGCTCGCTGCGCTCGCGGTAAATTCGTCCTTCGGAATTCGTCCCTCGTACTTCCACAAACTCCCCTTTATCAACAGCAAGGAATAACAAATCGTTTCAACATTCAACATTCAACATTCAACATTCAACATTCAACATTCAACATTAAACATTCAGCTCCACAAGGCGCAACTTGCCCCGGGTTTCCTCTGCCCGCCCGCGAATATAGGCTTGTGCCAAACGCTCCGCACTAATGCGGGGTCGATTCTTGTAGCGGCGGAACACCTCGCCCGTCTCCGCGTGGCAAATCGCATAGCGATAGGGGCGCTCCGCCTCCGGCGCAAAATCCGGGCATGAGCACGAGGCCCGCTCATTCGGAATCCCCAACTGCGCACAATAAAACCTCCAGCATGCCCCATGCCCCGTTGCCCGGTGGTACACATACGCCAACGCGTGCGCCAGCTCGTGGTAAATCGTGCGCAATATCAACTCCGGATTCCTCTCCTTATAATGCTCCACAAAATAGAGCGATAAGGAAATACGCAAGTACCGAAAATTGCAGCAACCCAAGCGGCGTTTACCTCGGTCAAAATCAAAGCTCCACCCCAAGTGTTTTATCCCGGCCCACAGCAAACAAAGCTCTGCATATTGCCGCACAGCCTCCGGCGTCCACGCTCCCTTCGGCGGCGTAGGCGGTTCTCCGGAAATAGCAGACTGAAACCTCGGCATACCCCTATTAAAACATAATGGCACCCCATTTTCAAGTGGATGTTGAATATTGAATGGTGAATGTTGAAAGTGAAATGATGGCTAACGCTGTAGTGAAGAATGCCCGTTGGGCATGGTGAAGAATCAGCCTGCGGCTGATGGTGAAGAACAGCTACCGCTGTAGTGAAGAACGCACCTGCGGTGCGTGGTACGGGGTATAGGCTCGCCTACAGGCGAGCGGAACTCCCACTTCCAACATTCAATATCCAACATCCAACTTTTTTGCTCGAAGAGCAAAAGAGGCCTGCCCCGCGAAGGACAGACCTCTGAATAGAATAGAATAACAATAATATATGTTTTACCCAGGACCCGCACTTGAGCTACCGAAGCACCCCAAGTGCAGGCTGAGAATGGTCAGCATCTATGGCTTGGGTGGGCCATAGCGCTGTGTGCGCCTTACTTGCGGCGGCGGCGGGCTGCAAGGGCAGCCAGGGCCAGCAAGCTCAGCGTAGCGGTGGTGGGTTCGGGGATGACCACGTTACCCATAATCACGATGTTACCACCCTCGTGGCGAACCTCGAGCTCATCATTGAAGTCGCTCCAGGTAGCACCATTGATGGTGAAGGTAATTTCGTTCTGAGCCAAGGCGGCCTCTACCAGGCTGAAGTCCTCGGCGCTGGCGTTCTCGAACAGCACGAAGGAGAACTCCTCGTAGTTGTACAGAGCGCTGGCCACCTTGTCGCTTTCAATCACGAAGGTTACATTCGTGATGTCGGCAGCGGTAATGTTGGCATTGGCACCAAGGGTAATAGCCGTATCGTTGTTGGTCAGGGACTCAATCACGAAGGTAAGCTTAGCGCTATCCAAGGACAAGTCGCCGTCAATCTGAATGACACCACCGTTGAACAGCTCGCTACCGGCGGACAGGGCCACATCGTTCAACTGCAGGCTACCCATGTTCTCGATGAAGGTACCATCGTTGGTGCGGAGCATGCCGTCAATCTCAAGGTCGGAGTCGGCGGAAACGAGGGTCTCGCCGCCCAGCAGAACATCGTTCAGCTGAACAGAGGAATTACCCTTCACCGTCATACCAAGGCCGGCTGTTACCGTGCTATCAGTGCTACCAACAAGAGCATTGTTGAATACAACCTTACCCTTCTCGGCCGTCAGGCTGGCGTTCTCCATCGTGGTTACGCTCTGCACACCGGCACCACCGTTGATAGTGATGTTACCGTTTTCAGATACAACCTGAGCATTGTTGGACAGCATGTTCACGTTACCGTTCATCAGCACGCTATCATCACCGGATACCGTAGCACCGTCAACCACGTTCAGAGCACCGCTCAGAGCCACCTTGTCTGCATCCAGCGATGTGCCTTCGCCAAGAATAGCGTTGACAGAACCGTTGGTGGGCAGATCCACACCCGGAAGCACGCTCTCAAGCACGCCGGCAATCTTACCGTTGATGGAGCCATTGCCCGTCATCTCGATGTAATCAGCCGTCAAATCAGCACCACCGGAAACCACGTTAGCGGCACCGAACATGTAAATGGTCTCGCCGGCGTCTACCACCGCGTTACCATTCACCACGTTAGCCACACCGCTCATGTTCACGTTGCGGCCGGCCTCAACCGTTACCTTGCCACCGGATACCACATTCACAAGAGAGTTCATGTGAATCTCGCGCTCAGCGCTCAGCACAGTCTCGGTCGTGCCACCCTGCAGCAGCGGGTCAATGCTCATCTGCTTCAAGGCATCCACCACGTTCTCCACGGTAGTGTCAACCACAAAGGTGGCCATACCGCCCATGGTGATGTCCTCATCGGCAAGCAAGTTAGCGCCACCGGCTACAGCGTTCACATTCACGCCCTTCTCCAGCACATCCGTCAAGCCCAGCTCAGCGGCCTTCTCTGCCCAATCGGCAGGCAGCAGGCCCTCCAGGTCAGCAGAGATGCTGCCCTTACCGGTCATCTTGATGTTCTTGGCATCCAGCGTAGCGCCACCGGCAACCACGTTAGCAGCACCGCTCACAGAGATAGTGTTGCCGGCCTCAACCACCGTGTTGCCATGTACCATGTTGGCTACACCGTCCATCTTCACGTTGTTTTCAGCATCAAGGCGAACCTTGCCGCCGGATACCACGTTCAGCTTGGAGAGCATGTTGATGTTGTTGGCCTCCAAGTTGGTCTCGGAGGTACCACCCTTAATCAGCGGGTCAATGCTCTGCGTAGCCAGGGCTTCCATAATGTTGCCCATGCTCGTGTCTACCACCACGCTGGCGATACCGCGCATCGTAATGTCGTCTTCGGCAATCAGGTTAGCACCACCGGCCACAGCATTCAGGCTCAAGCCGCCCTCCAGCATGTCGCTCAGGCCCAGCTCAGCAGCCTTGTCGGCCCACTCGGCAGGCAGAAGCGTGTTCAGGTCTACGGCAACGCTCTTGTCGCCGGCCATCACAATATCTTCACCCTTCAGCGTAGCATTGCCGGAAACCACGTTCACAGCACCGCTCATCTTCATGGTGTCGCCGGCATCCAGCGTTACCTGGCCACCGTTCACAGCGTTCACCGTAGCATTCAGCGTAATATCGCTGGCTGCAGTCAGCGTGGTATCTACGCTGCCACCCTGCATCAGCGGAGCCAGGCTCTGCTGCTGGAGTGCGTCTACCACATTCTCCAGGCTGGTGTCAACAATCATGTTCATACCGCCGCCCATGGTAATGTCGCCTGCAGAGCTGCCCACGGTAGCACCGCCGGCAACCACATTCAGCACACCATCCATCTCCACAGAGTTAGCACCCTGTACCTCAGCCTCACCGGCAACCACGTTGGTAATACCCTCCATGGTCACGCTGTTATCAGAGCTCAGAGATACATAACCATTCACCAAGTTGGCCGTAGCATCCAGCACCAGCTCATCCTTAGCGGCAATCGTGGTCTGGGTTGTGCCACCCGTGGCAATGGAGTCAAGGCTGCCGTTAGTAATGGCGTCCTTCACGTTGTCGAGCGTCGTGTCAACAATCACGTTCATGCCACCGGACATGCTCACGTCTGTACCGCTTACGGTGGAGCCACCGGCCACAATGTTGGCCATACCGTTCATGCTCACGGCACCGTCGGCCTCAATCTTGGCACCATCCGTTACCAAGTTGGCTGTGCCGTTCATGGTGACGTTGGCACCGTGCACATAAGCGCCGGTGGATACCACGTTCACATTACCGGTCAGGTCAAGCTGCGGCAACTTAGCCTCGGCATGCTGGGCAATGAAGTCAAGCAAGCTACCCTTAGCATCAGCCAAGGTACCGTTGATGATGTCTTCTGCACCCAACTGCTGGGCAATCTCCTTCAGACCGGAGAGATCGTTGCTGTTGATGTAGTCCTTAATCAGGTTCAGAGCCTCGTCCTTAGCCGTGCCCAGCAGCTCGCCGGCACCCAGCTTAGCGGCAAGGTCTACCACCTGCTGCAGGTTCAGGCTATCTGTGTTGAACAGCGGCTGGCCGCTACCCTCCATCAGCACATCGCCCTTGGCATTCAGCACCACATCGCCGTGCACGGCGTTGGCTGCACCAATCAGGTTGATATCACCGGCAGATTCCAGCAACGTGGTGTACTCACCATTGTCGGTGGGCAGTGCCGTTCCGTTCTGGATGGCGTTCATCAGGTCATCCAACACAATGTGGGTCACCAGGTTCAGGTCGCCAACCAAGGAAATATCCTCGGAGGTCGTCTCGATGTTGACACCGTCGGTCACAATGTTCAGGTTACCATTCAGGGCAACCTCACCACCTGTTACCATGGCGCGGTCGGAGAGCATGTTCACCATAGCGCTCAGCTCTACCGTCTTACCTACCAAGCTGGTCTCGTTGCCCATCACCACGTTGGCGCTGGCTTCCTTGTTCAGCAGAGCCGTCAAGCCCAGCTGGTCGGCGTACTCCTTGTACTCCTCAGGAATGGTGATGAAGGAACCCAGGGAAATGCCTGCACCCGTGCCGGTGAGGGTCAGTGCATCGTCTGCCTCCAGCGTAGCGCCGTTCAGCACCACGTTGGCAGCACCCTTCAGCGTTACATCCGTACCGGCCACCGTTGCACCGTCGCCCACATAGTTGACCGTACCGGTCAAGGAAGCGGTAGAGTCAGCGGCAATCACAGCCTCGTCACCCGTTACCACGTTGAAGTTGCCGGTCAGGTTGTTGAGCACATCTGTTACAGAGCCGGACACAAGGCCGTTCAGCTCCTCCGGAAGCTCTACACCCTCCAGCACGCCATCCAACAAGCCTCCCACAAGGGAGCCCAGCGGCATGTCGTCGCCCTTCAACTCTACAGAGCCACCGCTCAGCGTACCACCGGTTACAATGTTGGCCGGGCCGTTCAGGGTCAACTGGTCAGCAGCATCCATGCTGCCGCCGGTCACAATGTTCAGCGAGCCGTTTACCAAAACATCGCCGGTCGTAGTGCTCACCATGCCGCCCGTGGTCAGGTTGATGGTGCCGTTCAGCGTCACATCACCCTCCGTGGCATTCACGGTACCGCCGGTTACCAAGTTGGCATTGCCGTTCAGGTTAAGGCCGGCAAGCATATCGCTTACACCCTCCAAGCCCTCAATCTGGGCAGATTCAAGCAGAGAGCCCAGCATCTCGCCTACCGCAAGGCCATTCTCAGCTGCGCCGAAGGTCACACTGTCGCCTTCAACCAAGCCGCCGGTTACTGCGTTGACAGCACCCTTCAGCTCTACATTCTGGCTGTTGTTTACCGTACCACCGGCCAGCACGTTGGCCGTGCCGTTCAGGGTGACAGCGCCGTTAGCAGCAGATACCGTACCACCGGTCAGCAAGTTCAACGTGCCGTCCATGGAGACGTTGCCTGTGGTGGCATCCACATCACCGCCGGTTACCAGGTTAATGTTGCCCTTAAGCACATCATCGCCCAAGTTCTCAATCAAGTCAGAGAACATGTTGTCGCTGCTCTCGCCATCGCCTTCTTCCGTCTCGTTAGAACCAATCAAACCGGAAAGGATGCCGCCAAGGTCGAGGGAAGAATTCTCAGTAGCCTTGAACTCGACGTTGCCGCCGCTCACCGTGCCGTCAATCACGGCATTGATGGTGCCGTTCAGCGCTACGGTGTCCTTAGCCTTGACGGTACCGGCAGTCATAATGTTGGCCGTGCCATCCATCAGCACGTTACCCGTAGTGGCCTCTACAGTACCACCCATCATCAGGTTCACATTGCCGGCAAGCGTCAGCGTGTCCAAGTTATCCAACAAATCAGCAAGGCCGTTGTCCTTCTCTGCATCGGGCTGCACACCATCGGGAAGCTGCTCACCCAACTCACCGTCAGGATTCAGCTCGCCCTCCGTATCCTTGGAGCCAAGCATGGAGGAAATCAACCCACCTAAGTTCAGTTCCTTGTCCTCACCGGCTACAAACTCTACGCTACCGCCCGTAATGTTGCCGCTTACGGCGTTGATAGCACCATCAAGCGTTACGGTATTGCCGGCAGCAATGGAGCCGTTCACCAGCACGTTGGCCGTGCCATCCAAGTTGACGGAACCGGCCTGAGCATTGACGGAGGAGCCTACCAACACGTTCAACTTGCCATCCAGCGTTACATCGCCACCGGTAGCGGTCACGTTGGTGCTGTAGACTCCATTTTCGTCTACGGAGCCAATCAGCAGGTTGGCGTTACCCTCCAGCAGCGTTGTATCCAAGTTGGCCAGCAGGTCAGAGATGGTGCTGTCGCCGGAGCCCAGCGCAGAATCGCCCTCTGTACCCTCGCCGCTTTCACCCTCTTGGTCCTGCTTAAGAAGGGAAGAAATAATACCGCCGATGTTAAGAGACTTACCTTCAGAAGCCTGCATAGCCACGCTGCTACCGGTAAGGCTGCCACCTGTTACGGCGTTAATAGCACCGTCGAGGGTCACAAGCTCCCCGGCGTTTACTGTACCACCGGTCATGACGTTAGCCAAACCATCCATGGTGACATAGCCGTTGTCCGCCGTCAACGAACCGGCTGTCATCAGGTTGATACCGTTGTCGCCGGTAAGTCCTTCGAGAACAGATGTCCATTCTCCCAAGTCGCCCAACTTAACGCCGTTCTCCTCTGCCAGCTCAAGAGCTGCCTTAAGCAACGTGCCGCCAACGCCTTCGTCGGCAATCACATCAATATCGCCGTTGGTGGCAATCACGTTAGAACCGGTCAGGGCATTAATGGCGCCATTCAGAGCCACCCCCGTACCGCCTTGCACGGTGCCGCCGGTCAACAGGTTGCCCGTAGCATCCATGCTCACCTTCTGGCCGGCATTCAAGGTACCGGAGACCATGTTGGCCGTAATGTCAGGCAAATCCGGAATGAAAGACCCAACAAGCTTGAGCAATCCATCAAGATTCTCAACTGTGGAGCCATTCAACGTAATAGAGCCTTGCTTGCTTGTCAGTACACTGCTCCCCTGCACGTTGTTGGCCATGGCGTTCAGCACAATATCACCGGTCGTTGAGGTTACAAAACCACCGTTGATATCGTTGTAGAGTGTAGCACCGGCTGAACCCAAGGTTACAACATTGCCGCTTACATTAGTGGTGCTGACACTATCCGTTACTGTGCCATTGATGGTGTTCGTCAGGCCAACCATGTTTACCAACGAACCGGCCGTGATTGTAGAGTCCGTAATGGAGTGGAAGCCACTGGTGGGGTGATCGATAAACAAGCCGTCATAAACACCACCCACCATGCTGAACTCACCACCGGCGTTTATTGTAGAACCGGTAATCGTGTTAGAAACAAGGGGAGAGCTAGATGTCAACTTGACATCGGCTCCGGCGCTAATTACACTACCGGTGTTCAAGGCGATAGCTCCGTTGGAGTCCAGGATTACAGAACCCTTCTCGGAACCAATGTTGCCATTGGTGGTGATGCCGCCGTTTGTAGAGGTCAAGCTCACGCCGGTCTTGCCGCTTACGGTTACACCGTTCAGGCTGAGAGCCTTGCCGGAGCTCAGCACAACAGCACCTTCAGAAGAAGTGATATTGCCATCGGCGGAGATGCTGCCGTTTGTAGCTGTCAGGCTTACACCGGTCTTACCGCTGGTGGCTGCACCGGTCAGGTTGAGGTTCTGACCTGCATTCAGCACAACAGAGCCATCCGTGGAGGTAATGTCGCCGTCGGTGGTGATACTTCCTTTGGTAGCAGTCAAGCTCACGTTGCCCTTACCGCTGGTGGCTGCACCGGTCAGGTTGAGGTTCTGACCTGCGTTCAGCACAACAGAGCCATCCGTGGAGGTAATGTCGCCATCGGTGGTGATGCTGCCATTGGTAGCAGTCAGGCTTACACCGGTCTTACCGCTGGTGGTAACACCGGTCAGGTTAAGGTCCTGCCCTGCGCCCAGCACAACAGAGCCATCCGTGGAGGCAATGCCTCCATTGGAGGTAATGCTGCCGTTGGTAGCAGTCATGCTCACACCGGTCTTGCCGCTGGTGGTTACACCGGTCAGGTTAATGCTATTACCTGCGCTCAGGTTTACAAAGCCCTTCTCGGTTACCAAATTGGCAGTAGCGCCACTAATGGAAATATCACCATTGGTGGTGGTCATGCTGATGTTGCGGTCTGCACTCACTTTGGCACCATCACTAATCGTGATACCGTTCTCAAAGGTCAGGGTTAAGTTGCCCGGTATATTTTTCTCATCATAGCCGCTGGCATTAAGGTAGGTGTCCTTACCGGACAACAGTAGGGAGTCACCGATAAGAGTAATGGCGCGACCTTTGATATGTGCACCTTCTGTCAGGCTAATGGCGCCACCGGCAGTAAGTGTAGTCACATCGTTGCTACATTCGATATAGGCTTTCTTCAGAGCTATGCCACCATTATTGGCAGTCAATGTAATTGCTTTAGTAGAGAGAATATAGGTAGCCGTATACCAACCATCATGCGGCGTAATGCCATAAGCGGCAAAATCCTCAGCCGTAGGATTACCATTCAGTACAATATTGCCACTGGTGGCTACTAAATCTGTCACAGCATGCTGCAGATTCAGATAAGCACCACTCATAACAATATCACCACCTTGGAACAGCGCAGAGCCTCGGGCATACATATCGGCACCGTCCATAATGAGCAGCTTTTCTTCTGCTGTCATGGAGAATGAGGAACCGTCCGCGCTAGTACGGATTTTGCCTCCGTCCCAAATCACATTCTTACCGGCAATCTCAATATGCTTGCCTGCAATTTGCGTGTTGCTCGTGCGATGTTTAGGGTCAATAATATCACCGATAATGTTCACATCACCATCCTTGCTGACAAGAGACACCACGGATTTCGTGTCAGTTCCAATAGTAGACTCGCTCACCGTGATGTCGCCGGTGGTGCTAATATCCACCTTAATGGCATTAACATCGGCTTTATTGGAAGCTGTAAAGCTTGCGGCATCCACTTTCACGCTGTTGGTGCCGGCAACCTTGGCGCCGTCGGAAACCTCGATACCGCCCGTGCTGCTCAGCAGCACATCTTTACCGGAAACACTGGTGGGCAGATAGGTTGTTTCACCATTCGGCAATTTAACTTCTGCAGCGCCGGTAATGGCTATAGAAGTATCAGCATTCAGCGTTACATCGTAGGTGGTATTCTCTACATACGTGGCAAGGTCGCCATCCGGCAATGCCGTGGCTGCACCGGTGGTGCTAACGGAAGCGCCGTCGGACAGCACAATCTTATCGCCAGCCAAACGCACCTCCTCACCTTGAAGAGTGGTACCCTCACCGGTTACGGTAATAGTGCCGCTCTCGCTAGACAAATCCACATCCGTTGCCGTGAGATATGACCCATTTTGCACGGTGATGCCGGCCAATGCATCCATATCCACCGTTGATGCTTTGATACCACCGGCAGCATCCTCGGTTCCGATTGTGATAGAGTTAGCAGGGTTGGTTGTGATAACGGAACCTTCTTCAAGATCTATTGTCTCATCCAACTCATAGTCATGAATGCGATACTGAACCTCGGCGTTGTTGACAACGTTGTGGGCATGGTCCTCACCATGTGCTACATCGTTTGTCGTTTCTTCGCCGATAGCAACATCGTAATAGGACTCCTTATCCAAAACAAGATTACCGTTTTGGAGTTCCATCTTTGCGATGTCTGTCTTCTCGCTGGATTTGTTATCGAGACCAAACTCGGTAAAATCAGCCTTATTCGTATGGAGGTCGACGGTTACTGTGTTTCCGTTTTTATCCTTATAAGTAACCTTCTCTGAACCGTAAGTTGTGCTGTAGACGTACGCTGCGTTGTTTACAGCTTCCTTACCAGCGGCATCCTGAACACCAGCACCGGCAGCCAAACCAGCAGCTTCGCCGGCGGTTTTACCCTCAGCTTTGAAAGCACGGTCATATTCAGTATTGTAGATGCCCTCCAAATATTGACTCTGAGCGGCATCACGTGCATCTTCAGCATAGGATTTGCCATATTCATTGTAAGCTGTGGTACCGGCTGCAGTAATTTCGGCTTGGCTCTTTTCTGTTGCAACAGCGGCCTCCGCTTTATCTTCTGCAATCTCATTACCAACCGTTTCCAAAGCCTTTGCGCTTGCCTGATACCACTTCAAGCCATCTTTCTTATACTGTTCATACAATTCTTCGTACCTAGCATAATAGCTCCCAAGGTTGCTCAGACTAATATCTTCCTTTAATGCTTCAGCATATGCCGCCGCATAAATCTCAGTACGTTTAGCATTCTCTGCTAGCTGTTGCGCAGCCAAACGCTCGCTCTCTTTCTCATTCCATGCATTCGTATAAGCATTAGAGCCTACAGTCTTGTACTCAGCAGAGTTTTGAGCTTTTGTTTGAGCGTCCGCGGCATACTGCTTGCTTACCTCTTCTCGAGTAGATGAAAATGCAGCATTGTAGGCCTCTGTATACGCAGTAGTATTTTCTGCTGCATCATATGCATCTTCGTACGCTTTCTGAGCTACATCGTTGTTGTAGGTAGAGACCTTATCTCCCACAACGGCGATTACGCTATCAGGTAAATCACTAATTGTGGCCACACCTTCCGCCAAAGCAGAGGCAGAAGCTACAGTCACGGCGACTGTGGCGGGAGCTACTACGGCAAACACCGCAAGAAGCGCCTTTCTCAGACCGATAGGTAAATGTAATTTCATTTGTTTGTGTTGTTAAATTGTCTTTAGAATGCGGCCATAGTTCACCTAAACCACAGTCGCGCTGAGCGCAGTATATCTCTTTTTAAGAGAGATAACAGAGTTGCTTTTCACCATCAAAAGCTTACGAAAATTAGCATGTTCGTGTTTATTGAATTTTAACTATTTTACTGACATCGTTAATCCTATAATTGATATTCAGTAAGTTGCGCAGTTTTTGTGCCTGAATAACATATTTTTATCCCATAATATTAGTATGATATAATATTCTGATTATCAACATTTTTGCAAATTTATTTGCTTGCCATCTCTCTTAAAAAGAGATGACGCAAATTAGCGTTTGTGTTAGATTTTTTGTTATTGGTTTTGTTAGACGTCGCTACAGCTAAAACCACGGAGAAAACCGGGAAAGTTGAATGTTGAATATTAAATGTTGGAAGTGAAGGTTAAGCATGCAATCAGCGAGCGAAATTTGAGGGAGGAAATGAACGACTTGGTGGCGGGGTGAAGAATGCGCGTTGCGCATGGTGAAGAACGGCTTGCGCCGTGGTGAAGAACGCACCTGCGGTGCGTGGTACGGAGTTGGCGGGGCCAACTCCGGACTGTTACAAAAATGTTACAATGGGGCATTTTACTTGCAAGGGCGCGGGGGGATATGGTAAGATGCGGGCAATGAACACGCGGTGTATTTTGGTAGCGGAGGACGACGAGCCCATTAGGCGCGCTTTGGCGGATGCCTTGACGGGTGCGGGGTACCGTGTGTTGGCAGCGGCAGATGGGCGCGAGGCGCTGGAGTTGCTGTTATCTCGCGATGTTGATTTGGCACTACTGGATGTGAACATGCCGCACATTAGCGGGTTTAAGCTGCTGAAGGTGATGGCGGGGGAGTGCCCGGGGGTGCCGAGTATTATTTTGACGGCACATGGTGAGGAACAAGACCGTGTGAAGGGGCTGACGCTGGGGGCGGATGACTATGTGGTGAAGCCGTTCAGCATTGCAGAGCTTCTGGCGCGTATTGCAGCGGTGTTGCGCCGCAGCCCGGGGCGTGTGCATGTGGAGAGCCAGGGGGGGCAGCTGAGTTTTCCGCAGGGTTGCTTGGTGCCGGAGACGCGCGGGGTGAGCATGCAGGATGGCTCGGTGGTGAACCTGAGTGATAAGGAGTTTGACCTCTTCCGTTATTTTTTAATGCACCCGGGGCGCGTTATCTCGCAAGAGGAGCTGCTGCTGCGCGTGTGGGGCAATCACTCGCACGGCACGCAGACGCGTATTGTGGCGGTGACACTGACTCGACTTAAAGAAAAAATTGGGCCTGCGGCGGCGGCATGTTTCTCGAATGTGCGTGGCCGTGGCTATATGTGGAAAGTAGATGTATGAAGAAAAAATTGACACCGGTTTTGGTACTGGCTGCACTTTTGGTGATTATTGCAGCGGTGTGGCAGGCGCATGAGGCGGCTACGCTGGAGGAGCGCTTGCTGGAGATTGACCGCCGCACGCAGACGGAGCGCTTGCTGGCGCTTTCGTTGCCGGAGGTGGAGAGCAAGCTGCAAAGCTTGCTGCAGGAGGAGTGCGATAAGATGGGGCAGCACTTGCCCTTTAATACGGCTCATTTGCCGATGCCGGCCGGAGGCAAGGCGGATTTTAACCGCGGGTTCTTTTTGCATGCGGAAAACCGCTTGCAGGTGCCGGAGGGAGAGGAGGCTTTCAAGGAGTCTGTGCCGCCGGTGATTTGGCAGAATGTGCCGCACCAGGCTCGCTACCCGCATAGCTCGATTTTGGACCCCGACAATGTGCAGCAGGAGCTGCCCGGGCTGAGCACGATGAAGATTAGCATTGCCGAGCCTACCCGCCCGGAGGGTGAGCCGCTGCGCATGACGGGCGATGCCGAGCCCTTCTTTGGCTGGGCATACAAAGGGCAGTTGGTGTATATGCGCCCGCTGCGCACGAATGGCGGCACGGCGGCGGATGGTTTTGTGGTGGATGTGCCCAAGCTGGCGGCGCATTTGGTGCCTATTTTGCAGAAGAATGGGTTGAGCTCGCCGGAGATTGTGCCGGTGGAGGCGGTGCGGCAGAGCAATGTGGGCGGGTTTCCCCTGCTGGTGAAGCCGGGCAAGGTGGTGGAGCTGCCGAATATTGAGGAGCGCCGCGAGGCGCTGCGCGGGACGATTGCCTCGGCTTGGATGATTTCTATTTTGACGGTGATTGTGCTGTTTGGCTTGCTGGCATTTTATGCGCGCGTGGAGCGCCGCCGCAGCGATTTTGTGTCGGCCGTGACACATGAGCTGCGCACGCCGTTGACGAGTTTTACGCTGTACACGGAGCTACTGCAAAACGGGCAGTTGCCGGCGGAGAAGGTGCAGGAGTACCACCAAACGCTGCACAATGAGAGCAAGCGCTTGGGGCACTTGGTGGAGAATGTGCTGGCTTTTGCTAAGCTGACGCGCGGCAAGGTGCGCGGGCGCCAGGATGCGGGGGCTTGCGGCAAGTTGCTGCCGGAGTTGTTCGGTAAGATTAAGGAGCGCTTGGGCAAGGATGGGGTGGAGCTGCAGTACACGCTGGATTCGCGCTTGCAGTTGCTGTCTCTGCGCACGGATTTGTTATCCGTGGAGCAGATTCTGATTAACTTGGCGGACAATGCGGTGAAGTATGCGGAGAGCAAGAAGCCGAGTGTGCATATTCATGTGCTGCGCCTGCACCGCATGCTGGCCATTCGCTTTACGGATAATGGTCCCGGTATTGCGCCGCAGGTGCAAAAGGATTTGTTCCGTCCCTTCTCGCGCTCGGCTAAGGCGGAGAGCGGGCGCAAGCCGGGTGTGGGGCTGGGCTTGGCGCTTTCCCGCGATTTGGCGCGCTCCATCGGGGGCGACCTGACCCTGGAGCGCAGCGATGAGAAGGGCAGCACGTTTATTCTTACCCTGCCTTTGGGGGAGTGATGCGGGCTTATGCGTTGCGCGCTGCTCATGGTGTGTGCTTGGCTTGCCCAGCTGCTGCTGTGCGGGGTGGGGCGTGCGGCAGATGAGGCGGTGATTATTCACAACGCGGAGCAGTTTAACCGGCATTTGGATGCGCTGGCGCTGGAGATGCAAAACCGGTGCACCTTTGTGTTTAAGCGGCCGGAGTTGTTGCAGGCGCGCTCGATTGCGGAGGCCTCGCTGTGGTATGACTACGGCAACAGGTACAAGGCGGCGATTTACCCGCACCATGTGGCGACGTTTGAGTTTGAGTTTAAGGACAACGCCCGTATTTTAGCGGCGCACCTGAACCCGGAGCTGCGGCCGCTGCTGCACGCACGCGAGCGCTTGGCGCTGCGAGAGGCGCAGGAGCGTGTGCAGCGCTTGGTGCGCACGGGGATGACGGATGAGCAGAAGTTTCGCGCCCTGCATGATGATTTGGTGATACGCGGGTGCTACACGCAGGAGCCGAAGAGTGACGCGGCGGATTTGCTGCTGGAGGGTTGCGGCACGTGCGAAGCCTACAGCCGCACGCTGTGGTTGCTGTGCCGCATGTGTGAGCTGCCCTGCCACATTATTTATGGCGAGGCGGGTGAGCCGCATGCCTGGAACTTGGTGTGCTTGGAGGGGGTGTGGTACCATACGGATGCCACTTGGAACGACCCGGTGAACCCGGAGGATGAGGAGGAGCACACGCTCTCTCACCGCTATTTTTTGCTGAATGATGCCGAGATGGCAGAGGACCATGCGTGGAAGCAAGGCCCCTACCCCATGGCCTGTGCGAAGGATGCGGAGTTTTTTCGCAACAACGGGCGGGTGTTTGAGGAGGATGAGGCGCTGTGGCGCGCGCTGGAGGATGCGATTGACAGCGGGCTGGGCAGTATGGAGCTGTACTTGCCGCATTACCGCAGCAGAGAGGATTTTGCCCAACGCCTGAACCTGGCCATGCGCCACCGCCCTACCCTGCGCGCTATTATGGCTTGGCAGCCGCAACCGCTCCACCAAGCCGCCGTGCTGCTTTTTACCTTTGCCAACGGCGGCGAGCCCATGCAGGCTAACATGGAAAATTTGAATTTTACCGAGGGTATTGTGGTGGAGACCCGGCGCATACTGGACCGCTTGGATACGGAGGCTCTCCATCGCTTAAAACACCAAGCCCAAGGTGGCTGGGAGCTGCTGTGGGATTTTTTGCTGCGCCTTTGGCAAGAGCTTTGCAAGCTGGCAGAGCTTATCTTTATTCCTCATCCTCTTCAATATCCCTGGCTCGAGGATGTGCTTGAAGGTATACCTGCTTCATGCGCGTTTTAGTGACGTGCGTGTAGATTTGCGTGGTGGAGAGTGAGGAGTGGCCCAGAAGCTCCTGCACGGAGCGGAGGTCGGCCCCGGCATCCAGCAGGTGGGTGGCGAAGGTGTGGCGCAGTTTGTGCGGGGAGATGTGGATGGGGATATCGGAGCAGCGCAGGTATTTATCCAGCATCATTTGGATGCTGCGGCCGGTCATGCGGCGGCGCAGGCGGCTAATGAACAGCGGACCGCCGGGCTCGGGCAAGGCGTGCTGCATGTAGGTGCGAATGGCCTCCAGCGCGTACTCGCCCACGGGTACGATGCGTACCTTGCGGCCTTTGCCCACCACGCGCACGTAGTCCGCGCCCCCGGCGAGGGCATCTGCATTGAGGCTTACCAACTCGCTGAGGCGGATGCCGCAGGAGTAAAAGAGCTCCAAGATGGCGGCGTCGCGATACGGCAGCCACGCGGGGCTTTTTTTATCCACCGGGGTGCGCAGCGGGAGAGACAGGAGCTCTTCCATTTGTTTGAGACTTAAATGCACGGGAAGCCCGGTGCGGGCACGCGGCAGGGTGACATCCGACAGCGGGTTGGTGGTGTGCCCCTCGCGCAGCATGAGGTAGGTGTACAGCGAGCGCAAGGCAGCAAAGCGCTGGCGGATGGAGGCAGGCTTGAGCTGCTGCTGCATGGCCTCGTACAGCCAATCGCGGAAGGGCTCGACGGTGCAGGCTTCCCACGAGACAAAACGCTCGCCCATCCATTCCAGGAACAGGCGGTACTGGCGCTCGTAGGCCTCAAGCGTGTGCGGCGAGGCGCCTTTCTCGGCTCGCATGTAGTCCAGAAAGCGCAGAACAGCGGCCTCCGCCGCGCCGAGTGCGGCGTGGTTCCCTGCTGCTCTGTTGTGCTCTGTCATGGTTTGCTTATACCATGCAGAGCGTGTTTTTGCAAGTTGAATATTGGAGCTTGAATGTTGAAAGTATTGCCACCCGATGAGCGGAATTCTGCGACCCACAAATTGCTATTTGCGAGGTAGCGGCTAAAAACTTAACGCTCTGTTCTAGTTTTTAGTTGATAAATGGTTGTTTGTCGGTCCTCCGTACTACGCACCGCAGGTGCGTTCTTCACTACAGCGCAAGCTGTTCTTCACCATCTTCCGTAGGCAGATTCTTCACCACGGCGTAAGCCGTTCTCATCCCTCCCCAATACCGCGAGCGCAGCGAGCCAAATTCTGAGCCCCTTGGGGCGCCATAAAATAGCCCGGTGGTGAAGCCGCGACAGCGGCGAAACCCCGGGTTAGACACCAATTAGTTGGAACCCCGGAGGGGTGACATAAAGGGTCGCGTTATATTGCAACTCTTTCGTTATTCGAGCTTTATCAATAAATAAGCGTTAATATTATAGCCGAGCATTATGCCACCCCTGAAGGGGTTCCAATATATTTTTCATCTTTCCCGGGGTTTCGCTGCTGCGCAGCTCCACCACCGGGCTACCATATATCGCCCCTCACCGGGGCTCACGAATTCCGTTCGCTGCGCTCACATCTATGCGCCCCACAAATTGCTATTTGTCGGGCTATCAACTAAAAACTTAAACAGAGCGAATCAAAAAAGGCCGGAATTGTTAAAAAAGCTTGACAAATCGACGTATAGGGTGCATAACATGGTAGTACCGTCAAGGGAGGGTACGCCATGAACGACTAATATTGCATGAAGAAATCTCTGACCATCCTTGCCGTCTCAACGCTTCTGTTGCCGTCTTGCTCTTGGTTTATGCCTAATCATTTGAGCGATTTGGAGCAGAGTGGCTATGCCTTTAAACCCCAAACCCTGAAAGCAACGCCGGATCAGGTGGTGAACCACGGGTTCTGGGATAAACCGGCACACATTACAGGACAGCATTGCATCATCATTGATACGCAGCTTCAGCAAGCCAGTTATTACGTGGGCAACGAGCTGGTGGGCCGCTCCACGATATCGTCCGGCAAGGCCGGGCACGGTACACCGCAGGGTACGTTCAAGATTTTATCTAAGGACATTGACCACAAGTCATCCACCTACGGCAGCATTGTTGATGCTGCGGGCAATACGTTGATTGCGGACTACACGGCAGGTCAACCGATTCCGGCCGGCGGTAAGTATCAGGGCGCGCCCATGAACTTTGGCATGCAGATTACTAACACGGGTATTTGGATGCACGAAGGGTTGGTAACAGCCGCCCCGGAAAGCCATGGCTGCATTCGTTTGCCGCGGGATATGGCCCAGATTTTCTTTGAAAACACGCCGGTGGGTACACCGGTTATTATTAAGTAACACGATTCACCACACGCTCTCATGAAGAAGGACATTTTCACGCATGGCGTTATCGCTGCAATCATGGGGGTATTGACTGCTTGCCAAACCCCGGAACTGCCGCAAACATACGAACAGTTTCTCGACGAAAACAGAGAGAAATACCCGGTATGCATGGATGTGTACCTGAACCGCGATTTGGTGGCTAAGGCTACCCCGGAAAGTCCTATTCATATTTGCTTGGACCAACAACGCGGCCGCCTTTATGCCGACGGCCAAGTGGCAGCCGATTGGCCGGTTACAACGGGTATGGAGGGGCGCGAAACGCCCACCGGCTCCTTCTCCGTTATCGAAAAGAAGAAGCTGTATTTCTCCACCACTTGGGGCACCATTGTGGATGAAAACGACATTTGTGTGGTAGAATCCGCAGACTCTCGTGTGGACAAGGTGCCGCCGGGTGGCGAGTTTTTGGGCGCTAAAATGGAGAACTGGCAGCGCCTGACTCATGATGGCGTGGGGATTCATACCGGCCCGGTTCGCATGAACAAGAAGCTTTCTAAAGGCTGTGTGCGCACGCCCGGTTTTGTAGCCGACATGCTGTTTGACCTGACCAAGGTGGGCACGAAAGTGCACATTAGCCAAGCCCCCGAAGAGATTTGGCCGGGCCTGCCGGCAGAAGAATAAAGGGCATGTACTTGAGGTACAATTTATCAGCTCTGCCCGCCCGATTCTAAATCAAAAATCCAAAACCAATAATCAAAAATCTATAAAACCGCCGCAGTAGGCTACTGCGGCGGTTTTATATTCGGTAGTTGAGCAAGCGACTTAGGGCTTAACAAAGGGGCGCAGCAGCCCCGCTACGGCGGGGTAGCCGTATTGCTCTGCCAGGTGCAGGGCCTCGCGAACGCGCTTGGCGCCGGCATTGAGCAGAAGGTACACAATATCGTCATATCCGTTGGCGGCTGCGTACTCGATGGCGGTGCGGCCGGCGGCATCTGTGGCTTCAATATTGCAGGAGCAAAGGAGAATGCGCAGCATATCTGCCTTACCCAAGGCGGCGGCAAGAATGAGGGCGTGGCCGCCGGTGTTTTTGCCATCTGCAAAGGGGGACGGGATGGTGCCGGGCAACGGGGTATCCATGGGGAAGTAGTCGTTGTGCACGCGGTAAACAGCGCGCGAATCTGAGTTCTCGATGGCGGCACGCAGCTCGGCTGCGAGGGCGGCGGCATTCCACGCGGGGGCACCGTGCTGCACGAAGAGTTGATGGATTTCCGGACGGTGGTGATGGGCCGCTGCCATGTACTCACGCAGTTGCTCTGCCGGGGCGGCAAGCACGTTCCACCCGGCTTGGAACAAGCGCGAGAAGGTTTGCGGACGCATGTACAAATAGACATGCTGCAACAACTGCTGTGTGGCCATGGTGGGATTTGCCCCCGCGGCAAGAAGAAGCTCCGTGATTTCTACATCGTGCTCCTTAAGCACAAAAAGATTTCCTTGGCAAGCGGCCAACGCATGGGGGCCATGGGGGCCGTAGGCATTGGGGTCTGCTCCCTGCTCGAGCAAGCGCTTGACGGCAGCAACATCATCCGCAGCGGCGGCGCCTATCAACAGTGCATTCTGCGAGCAGCTGAGCCCCTGCTCTACCAAAAGGGGGACGATGGGGTTAGGGCTATCTGCCACAGGATTGAGGCTGCCGTGCGGCCAACTGTTGGGTTGGCACATGGCGAGCTCCAGCGCATTCATGCCGTAGGCGGTGCGGGCATGGGCATCTGCCCCGGCGGAAAGGAGGTAGCGAACGTAGGCATCCGTGAGCGCAGACTCGCCCCACTCCCAACCAATACCTTCGGCACGGTGCAAGGGTGTTTCGCCCTTGTGGTTGCGGGCATTGATATCCGCCCCGGCTGCCACCAATTTACGGGCGCACTCGATGTGCTCTGCCATGCCATAATTGATGTGATGCATGGCGGTATTGCCCTCAGCATCCGTGGCGTTAACCTCGGAGTCGTAAATGAGGCGCGAGAGGACCTCCGGCAAGCCGCGGTGTGCAACCAACATGAGTGGAGTGCGGCCACGATAACCGCGTTTTTGCCCCCCAATGAACGCTCTCCCCGGCCAAGCAAGGCTGCGCAGTTCGTGTAATGCGGTATTGGTGCCGAACTCCGTGAAGTGGACTTTTTCTGTATTGGCTTCGGCGTCTTTGAGCAGGAGAACGACCTCATGATGTTTGCCAAAGAGAGCATTTGCCAACGCGGTGCTACCGGCCCATTCATCGCTCAGCGCCTCGAGGTCGGCACCGACCTCAATAAGTGCCTGCACTTGGGCGTAATCTCCCTGAGAGGCGGCACGGGTGAGCGGTGTGCCGCCGCAGCGGGGGAATTTGGTGGGGACATCGACCCCGCATGTGGTGGCCGGGTGCAATGCCTGCGGGTTTTCCAACAAGGGGATGATATCTGTGCGGTCGTGCTCGCGAGCAATATCGAGCGCGGTGCGGCCTTGCGAATCTTTTAATGAGGGGTCTGCCCCGATGGAAAGCAGATAGGCAATATGGCGCCGCCCGTGGCCGCTGTGCTTGCTGGCAGAATAGCAGAGGGGCGGATAGTGCCCACGGCAAGCATTAATGTCTGCCCCCATGCGAATGAGGCGGCTGAACACGGGTTTGGGGAATCCGTTTTCGGTGCACCAGGAGCGGGCGGCGACATCGGCAAAATCCGTGGCTGACATCTCATCTCCGGCATAGCGGATATGCATGCCGGCCTCTAGCAAGGGGAGCATGGAGGGGCCACCGTGGGTGCAGCAAAACATGAGGTCTCGCACACGCAGATTAGGATTAGCGCCGGCGGCAAGCAGTAGCTGTACAATTTCGGCATCGTGCGGCATGTAGTGCGTGCCCACGCCCATGCAGATATAGAGCGAAAACGCGCACGCAAAGTTGGGGTCGGCCCCGGCAGCGAGAAGCTCTTTGACGCGCGGTACGTTGTTTTGCGCGCAGGCTGCAGCCAATTGCCCGTTGAGAGAAAGCTGCAGGCCGAAGGATTGCAGGTACTCAACCACGGGAGCATCTTCCGTATCTTTTTGGCAGACGGCCAGCTCCAGCAGGTTGAGGCCATCCGGGTTGAGGGCATGAACATCGGCCCCGCTCTCCACCAGCAATTTGACGACGGGGAGATAGCTGGGCTCCTCATGAGAATAACCGCGCAAGGATGGCACGTACATGAGCGGGGTGTTGCCCTCGGTATCGCGGGCATTAACATCGGCCCCGGCATCAATCAAGGCTTTAATTTGCTCCAATGGCGGCATGGTGTGGTGCGCGAGGGCACGCATCAGCGGGGTGCGGCCGTGCTCATCGCGAGGCTCGGCCACCGGCTCTGCCTGAGCCACCAACCCCGCCACCGGAGCCATCATGAAGATGTATGCTGCTTTGTTCATACCAAGAAAAGATTGCTTCTATAATATGTACGCCCAAAATACAGCAAATCTTTCAAAAAAAACGAGAAAAGTTATGATTTTTTATTTGCCGGAGGAGGGCTCCACAGATTCCAAATATGCAGCAGCGGCATGGCATGCATTTTTGATATGGAATTCCAGAGGAGTAAGGCCTTCGGCATTGCGGCGATGGATATCCGCCCCTGCCTCAACCAAGGCCTCAAGAACTTCTACTTTGGTGGAGGTATGAAGGGGATAAAAGTGGGGACGATTGACATTGGCGCCTAGGGCAATGAGCCGCTTGACGGCTTGGGGGTGGTTGAGCTGCACGGCCAAGCCTAATGCAATATCGGGGTCGCCCGCTCTCGCAGCCAAGAGGCCGCTATGCGGCGTATTGCTCATAAGTGCATACTCCACCGCCAAACCGGGGCGCACACCGCGCTTCAACAAATAATCCACCACGGCATGCTGCCCGCAAAGAGCTGCTACTTGCAAGGCTTGGTTGTAGCGTTTTGCCCCGGCATTGAGAAGCAACTGTACACACTCCACATGGCCATTAGCGGCGGCATACTCAATGGCGGTGCGCCCATAAATATCCGCATGCTCCATAAAAGCATCGCGAGCCAGGAGCACGCGCACAATATCTGTTTTACCTGCGGCTGCGGCATGTTTGAGAGGGGTACCTTCATAATAGATGCCTTTATGCGGAGCAGAGTTGTAGGCATTGGCAGCGCTGTCCACCGGCCCGGCATTGGCGTTTACCAAATGGGGGTGCAAGGCGAGGAAATAGTTGGTATCATTTTCTGCCAATGCTTGCTGCACGCCTTGTTGCAGCTCCGGATTACGGAAAAAGAATTTGGGATGGGTGGCGCAGGATTGTTTCTTGATAGGGGCGGAATCTGCCCCGGCTGCAAGCAACAAGCGCGCTACCGCCTCTTCCCCTTCTTTGCGTGCCAGAGCAAGCGGGGTGACATCCCAAGTGCCGCGCTTATCTACGGCGTAAATGCCGGGTGTGGACAACAAAGCGCTAATTTCTTCCGGCTTGCGCACGGGGGTAAATACATCTCCGGAAAGCGACCACGTATCGTCGCTTTGGTAACGAAGGAGTGTTGTTACCTGCTCATCCTTTGTATGAATATTCGCGATATTAAAAGCGCTCAAGGCATAAGCACTCAGGAGAGAGCGAGCCTCAGGATTAGCCCCTGCCTCTAACAAGGCAGCTGCCATGACGGCACCACAATTGCCACGCAAGGCTACAAGGAACGGGCTCTCTCGCTCTTCGTCTTCCTTCGGTTCTTCGTACGGAATTAAATCGAGCACATCCGGATTGCCACAAAGAACAGCTGCATACAAATTGGTGAAATAGTCGTTGCGGTTCAGGTTGACAGTATCGCCGTAGCGCAACAACAAGCGTACCATGGCAGCATTGCCATGATTAATGGCGACTAGCATGTTGCGTACGCCGTATGCTGATTCCACTTGGGGATTCGCCCCGGCCTTCAGCGCCTGCTCTGCAGCGACCAAATCATCCTGATGCACGGCTTGCCATAAATCTACAGTCGGCCCAACCGCATTAAAACTGAGACTCTGTTTTTGCACCCAGGCGTCATAGCGGGCTCTATCTTTAGGCAATACTCCAAAGTAACACAGATGAGAGAAGACGCGTTCTTGCGACTCGGGAACCATATCGATAGCGGCTTCGCCGGTATAACTACGGAATGATGCATTGGCACCGTGAGTCAGCAATAGGTCGACCATATCCGCCGCCTGCGGAGAGGATGAAGCTGCGGCATACATGAGCGCCGTGTGCCCCTTGCGGTCTACTAAGTTGACATTCACGTTTCGGGCCAGGAGCAACTCTGCCACCTTCAACGAGCCATGCTCTGCCGCCACGTGCAAATGGCTTTGCGCTGTGCTCAGCGGGCTGCCGTAGTTATCCCACAATACATCATGCGGATTGGCCTTTTTCTCTTGAATCAGCCATGCCGCGACCTTGATGGCGTCGTGACGAGCAGCCTCGCGCATGAGGGTTCCTAACAGGACTCGCTCCGCAGGTTTTCCTGTGCGAAAAGATGATTTGCACAGCACAGAGGCATCGGAGTAAAGAGCCTGAACAGCCTGCAAGTCGTCTGCTTGGAGCGCAGCGAGTATTTGCTGTTTGACAGAAGGCGTTTGTTGAGCAGTCGTTGAAGAAACAGATTTTGTCTCCGCCTGCACGGCAAGAGGAGCAGCGAAACAAAACAACATGATGGGAGAAAGGTATTTCATGGCAGAAGATGGCACTATATATATCAGACACTTAAAGAGGCCCCATCGTTCAAAAAAACGCCACTGATAATCAATAAATAGCAACTGTTATTCTTTCACAATAACGGCACCATGTTTACGCAGGAGCTCAACATAAGCGCGTTCTTCCTCTGAATCGGTAGCATACGACTCAATGGGCAAACCTTGAGCTTTTGCGCCGTACCGTAATAGCAGCTTGGTAACTTGCAAATCATTCCACCGTGCAAGTTTTAAAATATGCCACTGGGAACCGCCGGAAAGGGATACATTGGGATTGGCTCCGGATTGAAGCAAAAGCTGCAATACTTCTGCGGCATGAGCTCTGGGAACAATTGGCGTTGACAAACAGGCAATCACAGCAGGAACGCCATCTGCACAACAAGCATTGGGATTAGCTCCCGCAGCCAGCAAACGGCGCACGCCCTCTACATCTCCATTGGCAGCCATCCACACAAGTTCCCGCTCGGGCGTTGAGGTGACGCCGTATTTTTTGAGCTTTTGCACCATGATGGGATTAGAACAATATGGGGTGGAGCGGTACGCTAAATCAAGCGCATTGAAGCCGGCATTATTGCGGGCAAAAACATCTGCCCCGGCAGAAACGTATAAATCCAACAACAGGGGAGCCGTGACCTCCTCCCCTTCATCTTCATAATAATCCTGACCAATTCCCTGCAAGCTCAGCAAAGGTGTATTGCCCGAATGATTGCGGGCATTAACATCTGCTCCGTGCTTTAGGAGCATGCGCGCCGTTGCTAAACTTTTTTCTGCGGAATAGGCACTTTGATTAACATGGAATAGCGGTGTATTGCCATCCTTATCGCGAGCGTTGATATCCTCTACCTCATCCAGTAATTGCTCAATGGGATTGTTGTCTTGCACGGCTTTCACTAAAACAGCCATGTTCTCTTGCCCACATGAGGCCAAAAGAAAAGCACAAAGGATGGATAAGGATTTTTTCATTGCTTGATGTTCTTATTTATATGTACGGAGTTTTTCTTCCGATTCTTTCAGCTTTCACGATTTTTTCCAAAAAAATATCGTTTTGCTATCACGCAAGCAGCCCCGGCTACAGGAATGAAGCCGGGGCTGTAATGAATGGATGGGAAGATTCCGCTATTAAGCCTGCGGAGTAGAGGTGGATTGCGGAGTATCGGCAGACTTACCGAGGTAGGAAGGAAGCTCTACACCTACGCTGCTGGCAAGCTCGTGCAACGGGAGAGTGCCTGTAACAAGGTTCTGCACAAATCCACCCACGGAGCCGGATTTGTCGTTTCCGCCACCCATGACCACAACCTTATCGAAGCTGAGGCCACGCACGGCACTAGCCTGGGTTTCCACAATCTGCGGAAGCTGCTCTGTAACGAGCAAGCCGGAAGCGGAACGGGCATCGCCGGCAGCAGCAACAATCTGGCGGAAACCGGTTGCCTTAGCCTCAAGTGCAGCCTGAATGGCTGCAGCCTGACCACGGCCTACCAGTTCCAAACCTTCACCTTCTGCCTTCTTCTTGAGCAGAAGAGCCTCCGCTTCACCCTTGGCCAATTCGAGAGCGGCATCACCCTCTGCCTTGTTGGCGATAACGAGCGCTTGGGCTTTACCTTCCTGCTCCTTCACAAGCACGGCAGCAATAGCCTCTGCGGCAATCTCCTGCTTGCGCTTCTGGATTTCGGCGGCAACGATTTCGTTGGCTGTTTGGGTGGCGCGCTCGAGTTCTGCGCGCTTCATTTCTGCCTCACGATTGGCGATGTAGCCGGCTTCTTCGGCCTTAGCAGCCTGCTCCTTCTCGGCCACAACGGCGATACGATGAGCCTCTGCTTGTCGCACCTTGAGGCGAGCGTTAGAATCTGCCACCTTCATCTGGGCTTCGTTGTTACCCTCAACGGCAGCAGCATTGGCCATGGCCACCTGTACGGTTTGGTCGCGCAGTGCCTCGGCCTTACCAATCTCACCACGGCGGGTCTCTTCTGCCACCTTAATCATGGCATCGTTGATGGCGCGGGCAGCAGCCTCCTGGCCCAATGCGGCGATGTAGCCGGAAGCGTCGCGAATATCCGTGATGTTGGCATTGATGAGGTACAAGCCTACCTTATGCAACTCGACGTCCACACCGTTGGTGATACCCTTGATGAGCTTCTCGCGGTCGGCATTAATTTCTTCGATGGTAAGGGAGGCAATCACGACGCGCATTTGGCCCATGATGATTTCGGAGGCCAAATCGCGGATATCCTGACGTGTGCGCCCCAAAAGTCGGCTGGCAGCATTTTGCATGATAGCCGGCTGGGTGCTGATACCAACAATGAAAGAGGACGGCACGTCTACACGAATATTCTGGCTGGAGAGGGCGCCCTTCAGCGGTACATCGATATTAATGGGGTTAAGATCCATGAAGGCGTAGTTCTGCACAACGGGAAGCACAAAGGTGGCACCACCATGAATACATTTGGCAGATTTACCGGCGCCTACGTTACCGTAAACAATCAGGATTTTGTCGGACGGACACATCTTGTAGCGGCTGAATAACACGGCAACGGTGCCCAAGAAAAAGACCACCACAGCAATAATAGCAACGATGGTTCCTACAGAAGCACCGGAATCTGCCAGTGCATGGGGGATGATTGTATTCATAATGATTTATTGGAGTTGAGAATCTTTTTGTACACGCATTACAGGACGAACCGTAACTTGGTAGGTAGTGGCTTGAGTAACTTCGATATGTGTTTGCGAAGGGATGGGGGTGTCGCCCTCCTGCACGGCAGCAATAGTGATGAGCTGGCTGGGATGGCTGATTTGGACCTGGCCTCCGGGCTCGCCATTGGGCGGAATCGTGACGTAAACGGTACCCGTCATGCCAACCAATGTTTCGTATTTAAGAGAACCGTCGGACTTGAGGCCATAGATAAACTTCATGAGCATGGCCACCAAAAAGAACATGAGAATACCAATGAGCAAGCCCACCGTAATGCCCAAGCCCACGCCGGCACCATTGGCTACCGTTAAATAGCCGCCCCAGCCAAAACCAAGAATGAAGGCAATAATGGCTCTGGTAGAAAACAAATCAGCGTCTCCGTCAATCGCACCGGCTGCATCCGCAGCGTCTGCCCCATCAGCTATATCAGCTACGGATGATACCACAAACATGACGATGGAAATGAGCGTAGCCGTCCATGCTATGGCACAAAAAACACCGAGGGGAGTATCGAAATGGGGTAAAAGGTCCGCGGCTTTGAGTAGATTCAGAATCCACGACCAGACATTTGAGATTGCTTCCATATAGTTGAGACTTCGTTATCCCAGAGTCTACACCCTCGGAGCCCCGGCGTCAAACAGAAAGTACGCCACAGCTAAAAAAACACACTTTTGAAGGCTTTTTGTGGATTTTAGTCTTGCATATTGCAAATTAGTTGGTATCATAACCGCACCTCTTCAAGGTCGATTTGCCGCAGCCACGAAAAATCAACCCATTAACAAGAGATACACGACAATGAGCGAAATCAACGTCAACGACTTCAAGATCAACGAGAAAGACACCGGTTCCACCGGTTTCCAGGTAGCCGTGCTTACCAAGCGCATCGCCCACCTTACACAGCACCTTGCTTCCAACAAGCATGACCACTCTTCACGCCGTGGTTTGCTCATGATGGTTGCCCGCCGTCGTAAGCTTCTGGATTATGCCAAGCGCACGGACATGGAGCTTTACAAGAGCCTCCTCGTTCGCCTTTCCCTCCGCCACTAATCACGGCCGGTTCGCTAAGGTTAAAAGAAAGTCTTATACATTCCCCCTGCAGAGTTCATCCTCTGCAGGGGGAATCGTTTAGACGGACGGCCTGCTGGTTAAATCGCACACGGCAATCATAATATGCTCTGCCACATGGCAATGGATTCTTATAGAAATGCTCATGGCTAGATATCGGCCATGAGCATTTACAGATAACAGCGCAACGATATATTATTAGCAGAATAGCCGAAGTGACGAAGCTCTTAATCACCTGTTGCGTCTTGGAATGCTACCGGATGGCAGGGTATATGAAAGAGCAATCTTAAGTGATGGATATGGTGGCTACGAAAGTTGGATGAAGACTCTGCCGGATGAACAAAAACCGCAATGGCAGGTCTGTTGGGCACACGTGCGACGAAAGTTTGTAGAAGCCGCAGGCAACAGCAATGATCCTGCTAGGAGCATGAAAATGGTAGAACTCTTGCAGCCATTATATGCAACAGAGCGAACATTGCGAGAGAGTAAAGCACCGCCGGAACAAAAGTTAAAGGAACGACTGGAAAAATCTGCTCAGATTGTAGAAACATTCTTCCAAGAACTTACCAAACGAAGACTCGACACACAAAATCCTCCGCGCTACAAGCTAAAGGATGCCATAGACTATGCCCTGAAAAGGCAAGAGCAGCTCAGCAGCTGGTTGAGCAACCCCGTATCCCCATTGGCAACAACCAGCTGGAGAGAGCCATACGCCCTGTAACAGTTGGCCACAAGAACTGTCTGTTTATCGGTGCACCTGATGCCGGAAAAAGAGCCGCTATCCTCTATACAATGGTAGAGGAATGTAAACGAACGGAAACGGACTTTTTGCAATAGATGACGGAAGTACTGCGTCGCTTGCCTACCCATCGGGCATCAGAAGGCTATTGGCAGCTTCTACCCGGAAGTCTTGCAACTTCCGGTAGGTACCGGCAAAGGTAACAAAACTGTTACTCTTTGAAGCAGGCTTGTCCAAATTCCTCCGCAATACATTCAACAAGGCTGCTGGTTGAATGCTTACTGTTGATGAGTGGAGTGTGTTGCGTTTTTTGAGGTTATTTTCACACTCATCCGGACTTTTGCGCATGCTTAGCATAATTAGCGCAGTGTCCTAAATTCAGGTAGCAGCATATTCTACTCCTTACTTCCCATTTTAATAATCTGGGGAATATACTCGCATCGTTGAAAAATGGAAGTTATCTCCCCTTTTTTCTGCATTATCGAATACATAACTTTGGAAATTGCAGCAGTTAAAACGAATATAGAAAAAACATCAGTAAAAGACCCAGCAGACACAAAAAAGAAAACAACAAAACCAAAAACAGCTATAATACTAATGTATGCATATTCCCTCTCAGCATATCGCCTCAACGCTGAGAGTACAATAGCCGAGACGATAAGAACAGATAACATCATTCCAAGCAATAGAGTTAACCCGACATAGCCAATTCTATGTATACTGGTAATATAACCGCTATGCCACATACCTTGCTCTGCAAAACGCTTTTGAGACGCAATATCTATCAATCCCAAACTTGACGCAACCGTGGCCTTCTGCTGGCGAAAAAGAGAAAAAGCGAAGCCATCGCCCCATACATAATCCTTGATATATCCTGTAGACGGATTCAATGCCCATTCCCACATCTCAACTCTCCAGTCAACTGAACCTTGAGCATCCCTTAATGCATACTCGTCTATCATTATTCCTGGCACTGCACTACATACACGCTGAATACCATACGGCAATTTATCTAAAACATTTTCATATGACAAATACACTAAAGCCCCCCATAATATAATTCCAAACACAAAAAAAGACAACAATGATTTATATATGTAAGAAGAAACAGCGACAAATACAAAAAGTTCCATAAAATATGTACGAAACCCACTTATCGCAATACCGAACAAACCAACTAGGAGCACAAATATTTTTATTGGAGACAATACAATACCCAAAATCGTATACTTGGAAAAAATATAATAACTGATTTTTAATCCCAATGGTGCAAATGAAGAAAATCGAGTTGACACAACGGCATCAGCTAATTCCGTTTGTACATTATTCCCAATAGTTAGACCTTTCACACACATGAAAAGCGTTGCTACTACAGAAAGCCAAAAACCTACTTTTAATGCTTTAAGTATCGATTCAATTTTTAGAGGAATGACACTTAACGTCAAATAATAAAAAATTGCACCTATACAAAAGAAATAAGCCACACCTCCGATTTGCACATCACTAAAGTCGGTCGACGAAACCAACTGCAACACAGTCACAGGATGTCGAACCCAAGTGAAAAGGAAATAAGATACAAAAACGAGGACGCTAATATCTACCCATTTTACCCCATTCCATGTAAATTTGGCATATCCGAGAACACTCATGATAAACCAATAAAACAAAATGACCGCAGCCAGTGCTCCGGGAATGGGGATTTTTTGAAGAATTGGGAAATCTAATACTTGAAGAACGGGAGGCAAAACCATGATCAGCCACCAGCAATTTTTTCCTAAAAATACGAGGAAAAACAGGCCTAGAACAATAACAGAAGGAACCAGTGCATCTCGAGCACTATCTGATGCCAGCGACCCTGCCACAAAGGCAAGGAGAGCTAAAAGCAAAAAGACGAATATCGATTTGAAACCGGTTCCTTCCATATCGCAATGTTGGTGAGATTAAAGAGCAGAGGGTATTTCTTTACCCAGAGCGGAGGCCTTGCGGCCCTTGCCATCACCGGCGATGCGCTCGAGAACTACGTCTCGGTAGCACATACCACCGGGAATCATGGGCAATACGTGAACATCATGCGGAACCATGACATTGAGCACATAGGCTTCCTTTGAGGCAAGCATTCTGCTGATAGCCGGAGCCAGCTCTGAGGGTTCAACAATTCGCTCACACTTGATACCAAAACCTGCACAAATCACAGGGAAGTTCGGATACAAAACATCCGGAGTGTGGTGTGTGGGGTCATAAGTATCTGTAGGATCGGCTAAGAATGTATTAGCACGGTGGGAGTCATACTTCAGGTCTTCCCACTGCACCACCATACCCAAATGCTGATTATCCATAATAATGCACTTGATAGGCATGTGCTCCGTACGAATCGTACCAAGTTCCTGCACATTCATCAGGAAAGAACCGTCGCCATCGATATTAACAACAGGAACATCCGGGCGTGCAACATGTGCCCCCATAGCGGCAGGCAAACCGTACCCCATGGAACCTAAACCACCGGAGGTAGAAAGCAAGCGAGGCTTTTCAAACTTGTAGAACTGAGCCGCAAACATCTGGTGCTGACCTACACCTGTGCAAATGATAGCTTCCTGATCTCCCAGCTGGCGATAGAGTTCCTCCACCACAGCTTGGGGAGCAATCTCGTGCTCGCGGCTTTCGTAACACAGCGGATAATCTTTCTTCCATTGCTCAATGATACCAAACCACTCGGGACGGTTTTCAAGAGCATATTCTCGCACCGGATACCCGGCTGCTTCCAACTCAGCATTAAGGAAGGCCAAAGCGTCCTTAGCATTCGCGCGAATGGCAAGGTCTACCTTCTTGTTCTTGTTAAGCTCGGCAGCATCATAGTCGATATGAATAATCTGAGCATGCTCACAGAAAGTGCGCACAGCACCCGTTACGCGGTCATCAAAGCGGGCACCAATAGCCAAAACCACATCAGCCTCATTAACCGTATTATTCGCATACACGGCTCCGTGCATACCTAACCAACGAACGGAAAGAGGATGGCTCTCCGGCATGCAGCCAATACCCATCAAGGTAGTAGCCACGGGAATCTGCAATCTTTCCGCCAACTCCTTCAACTCTGCAACTGCATCTGAAATAATAACGCCACCACCGGCATAAATCGCGGGGCGCTTTGCGGCAAGCAACAGGGGCAAGGCGGTCTTAAGTTGCTCCACCGGCAAAGGCAACTCAGGCTGATATCCGGGAAGATCCATCGGCACATCAAAGTCCGGCACAAAAACACCTTCTTGGAAGTTCTTAGGAATATCAATTACTACCGGGCCGGGACGTCCTGTACGAGCAATATAGAAAGCCTCCTTAATAATGCGAGGAATATCCTCCAGCTTCGTAACCAGATAGCTGTGCTTTACAATCGGAGCAGTCATACCGAACACATCGGTCTCTTGGAAGGCAGAGCTACCAATCAACCCACTACCCACCTGAGCCGTGATGGCGACCATGGGAATAGAGTCCAAGAAAGCATCTGCAATAGCTGTAATCATGTTTGTAGCACCGGGGCCGGAAGTAGACATACAAACGCCGACCTTACCGGTTACACGGCCATAACCTTCTGCAGCAAACGCACCGCCCTGCTCGTGGCGAGGCAAAATGGTACGAATAGAAGGCTCGTGGCTCAAAGCCTGGTGCATGGGCATACTAGCACCACCGGGATAAGCAAACACCACATCTACGCCCTCACGCACTAGGCTTTGTACCAGGGCCTCAGCCCCGTTCATTGATTTGGCGGCAGACTGGTTCGAAGGAGTGGAAACGCTCATAATTATGTGTAGATATGGTGATATGTTAATAGGAGCCGGTGAACTTTACCCCGGCGCGCGTGCATTCTATCAAATTAAGTAATAGATGAAAAGTTTTTTTTAAGCACAAACGCTAACAAAACGCAAATAGGAGAAACAATGACGCAAAAGCGTAGCATTATTCCTCCTATTGAACAAAATTTCAGAGTATCGTATCAAGCCATAAACACGGCCTTCTTATGCACCATCAGGAGCTGAATCATAAATAAAAACCTGAGCCCCCACTGATACCAGCAAAGCCAGTTCATTCATATCCGGCGGAGCCAATTTGATTACAGCTCCCGGTAATATATGAGACCCACAAATAGCGCCACCCCCATCCAGCTTGAGCACTCGATCGGAACCTAAAAAATGAGTAGAACGCAAGGGGAGTGCCTCGCCGTTAATATACCCTTCTCGTGCCGACACCTTTGTCTGAATAGATTTTCCATTCAGTGGAAGAGTAGAAGACTCTATATCGTATGAGGCAACCAATACATCCTCATCCCACACACAGATTTCTTGCTGCGCCGGGTATACCTCAACCCTCAAATCGGCTTTTACCACTACAAGCTTCTGTCCGGCTTTCAAAGCAGAAGGATCCACAATACCATTCAAAAGCATAATCACTTCAGAGGGACAATGCGTCGTATTGACAATCCGAGTAAGTGTATCCCCTGCTCTTACCGTATAAATGGAAGCAGCAGGATGCAATCGTGAAAGGTACTTACGAGTATTAACAGACGCAGTAATCTTTCGAGCTTCACGCCCTACGACACCCTCAGCTTTCACGTATGTCTGCAGCAATTCTACAGCATCATCAAACTGCTGATTTTGAACCAGTGCACGCGCTCTTTCTATCTCCGGCGGACGTTTCGGCCACAGAGAATAATTTTGAGCAAAGCTTGCATTGCAGAACAAGCAATTAAAGAAGGCCGCGACGCTTAAAGTCAAAAATATTGATTTCATGTGATTGCTGTATCATTTCAATCATAAAACAAAGCAGAGACAGTTCCCACGCATCATCTATACCAGTCAACACCACCCTTAAACAATCTCCGGAAGACTCTGCATCTCGAACCACCCTGTCCCTCACCTCACATATATTTTCATGCAAGTACTCTTCCTGCACCGCCGTACGAGCTATCGTAAATCCATATTTTACGAGAGCTTGGATTGCGGCTCCTTGGGAGCGCATCCATTCCATGAATTGTCTAGCCTCAGTAGAAAATCCTTCCATTTCCACATCGTACATACCGGCCGGGCGCAAAATGCGAGGTCGAGTCGCTTCAACTTTGCCGGTACGAACACGGCAATGCCCTACAGCATCCAAGGGCTCGGTAAGAATAATAAAATTGTACGAGGTGTCACCAAAAGAATCAATACGACGTTCCGGCAAATACAAAACCTTTGTATTTTTCAAAGCATACGCAGCTGCAGAATCATCGTACATATAACAGAAATCCTAACTGAATGAGCGACCCCACCCAAAGGAGGAGCCGCCCATTCAAAATGATTAACTCAATCTCAGAATTAAGCCTGGTTAGCCTTGATGTACTCAACCACGGCGGAAACGGAGGTGAGCTTCTCAGCAGCTTCATCGGGAACCTCGATGGAGAACTCCTCCTCAAGCTCCATTACGAGCTCTACGGTGTCAAGAGAATCAGCACCAAGATCTTCAGCGAACTTAGCGGTGGGAGTTACCTTCTCGGGATCAACGTTGAGTTTCTCAACGATGAGCTTCTTTACCTTTTCTTCAATGTTGTCGGACATAAGATATTCTGTTGTTTAAGACGACTCTATATTACCCTATAAAATTGCATTATGCAACAAAAAAATTCTGCAAAAAAACAAAAAAGCATTCAAAGTCTATTTGCAACATGCAGCAATCCCATAAAGGTTAACTCATTGACCTTGGAGGCATCAGGATATAATTCACGATACAACAAATCAGCATCTCCTCCGGTCAAAATAATGTGCACAGATTCTCCGATTTCGTTTTGTATGCGTGTTACTATTTCTCTAACCATGCCTAAAAAGCCATATAGAGCACCTGAACTCATGGCTGTTTTGGTGTTTTTACCCACAATCGGAATATCCTCCCCCGGGAATTCAATATGCGGAAGCTGAGCAGTACAAGTAGCCATATAGTTCATAAATGATTTTAACCCGGGCGAAATAACCCCACCCAAATATACCGGACTCCCATCTCTACTCAACACCAAATCAAACGTAACCGCCGTACCCGCATCAATAGCAATGCAAGGATATAGCCCTAGGCTGGCAGCGCCGACAGCATTTGCTATTCTATCTGCACCTAAGGTATCTAATCCATCATAATCGAACGATAAGAGCATGGGCGATTGTGCATAGATGTAATGAATATCACAAGCAAATGCAGCATTGAAAACTTCTCGACAAGCCGGAACCACAGAGGCTACAACAACACGATGAAACACCCAGCCGGAACAAGCTTCTTTCAAACGCTCAACCGACAAATCGGCAGTAGGAATCACCTGCTTACACCCGGACAATTCAGTCCCGTTCGCAAGCATCAACTTGGTGCGGGAGTTAGAATTGTCTATAAGCAAAGTAGCCTTCAGTTGTGATTTCATAAGAAAAAACGTTGCTCTAAATCCGCAACAATATTGACTGCCCCTCCTCTTCTATTCTTAGCTATCATAGCCTCCTTCATGGCATACCATCGATTAGCATCATCCTTCAATAAATCATGAATAGTATACATCAAATCAGCAGTAGAAAAGACAGACACCCCGGCCCCGTCAAGCTCCAGCAGAGCCATATTCCCCTGCTCTTGCCCCGGAAGCGCATAGTTAATAATCACAGGCAAGCACATGGAATACGCCTCAAACACCGTTGCAGCGCCGGCTTTGCCGATATATAAATGCGCATTCTTCATTAACCCGGCCATATCGGTTGTTTTCTCTATAACCGACACTCGTTCTCCTGCTAAAAATGACAGCTTAGACATTCGTGACCCCGCAAGCAAGGTAATGCGCACACCTGGTATAGAGTGAACGAGGGCTGTTATATCTGCAGCCACTCTTCGTATAGGGGCATGCGCACCATATACAATCCGCAAGTCACTCACAGAAGGAGCCGATGTATCCGAACGAGCATTATCAAAAGAAGCCCTAACAGGGAACCCTCCTGCATACAATTTATCGGCCTTTATTGCATAACGCTCCATCACCTGCTCCAGGGAATATTCATCCGTCAAATACACCACATCAGCCTTCGTTTGCATCCAAGGCTTACTAATTTCCAACGCATCGGTAACAACCACACCATAAGGAACAGCACATACACCTTCAGTCCTCAACGAGTCTAGCATATAAGCATAAAGCGGGTATGTACACAGAATAACATCAGGATTATAGTCCGACAGAAGCTCGCGTATACACCATGTCACGCGGCGCAAGATAGGCGTATATGATTTCTTTGACCAATCGGCATTTTCAGTCTGAGAATAAGTAATTCCCCAAAGCCAAGGAGCTTGTTTAACACAAAATTGATAAAACTTTCGGGTCAAGGAATAAATCCATGGACTAGCCTCCACACAGGGATCTGCTACCAGCACTTCCCATTCTTTTTTTGCTGCAGCTTGTTGAATAGCATAAGCTGCTGCATTATGACCTTCGCCATAACCTATAGTCAACACAAGCAACTTACGTTTCGTTTTCATGTAGAGGTAGAAAAAACAAGCCTCGGCTCCGAAAAGAGCCGAGGCTAATTAAAGAGGTATATACTTACGGCCCAATCTTGCTAGGACGGCCCTCGAACGGACCTCTCAATTTCACGAAAATCACATCGTTGGGACGAAGCTTAATGGCTCTGTCTTTAGCGCTGAAATAATCGTACGTTTGAGTCTGGTTACCGCGAGTGACCTGAATCTCTCTGGAACCGTGATCGGTAATATCACCACAATCAACAATAGCTGCGATAAGAGTCAAATCAGGGCGATAGGGAAGATTACGCTTCTGAGCCACATAACCGGTTACCTGAACATAGCGTTGATTCAATGCATTAATTTCATCAATGCTACCAACCTGAACAGAGACAATCGGTTGAGAATAGATTTGCTCCTCAATAAAACGAGCACGGATGATTTCCTCTAACTGGCGACCCGTCTTTCCCTCTGCACGAATGCGAGAGGAAAGATAAGGAATGGAAATCGAACCATCATCCTGGCTCACAATATAATCACCATCCACATTCGGCTTATCCTCAGCAGGGATATTACGGAATGTAATAATGATTCGAGCACCACGACGAGCGCTCTGCGCAGGAGCTGCTTGTGCGGTCTCCGCAAAGGAGACCAGCACCAAGAGCGCCGCTACTAAAGCCCAAAGGGCTTTCAATAAATTGTTGTTCTTCATACGAGAATGATTAGAGGTTAATATCAATACAAATCATCATCGGCCTCGGCTGTCTGAACAGGTGTCGTATTCTTGGCAACACTCTTCTTTTCAACCTTCTTTGACTCAGATCGTTTTGATTGTTTCAGTTTAGCATCAAGAGACTCATCCTGAGGATTATCACTCGTGTAGTAAGAATAGTATGTGGTGTAGTATTGATACTGAGTATCCGCACTAATATCCACGTTGTTCATTACAAGGCCCATAATCTGACCACCTACATTATTAATGATGGACTTCGTGCGCAAAAGAGCCTTAAGCGGCATCTTGCGCGGTTGCAACACAATCAGTGTTGCATCAACCTTGCTAACGAGAAGAGAAGCATCACTTACACCCAGAACAGGAGGAGAGTCGAAGAAGACAATATCGAAACGACGAGATGTCTCATTCAACAACTGGTCCATGCGGTAAGAGCCGAGAACACCGGAGGGGTCAACAGGCTGCGGACCGGAGGGCATCAGATACAAGTTCGGCACATTCGTGCGGAAAACAGCATCCTTCAGCGGCATATCGCTGGTAAGATAGTTAGAGAGACCAACTGCATCTTCCATCTCGGCATAACGAGCCAAACGAGGACGACGCAAGTCAGCGTCAATCATGAGCGTACTATAACCTGCTGCTGCATATACGTATGCCAAGTTGCTAAGAGTTGTAGTCTTACCTTCACCGGCATTTGCAGAAACAATGGCAAATGTTCTGGCCTTGAAGAGAGACTTTTTGAGTTCAATGTTGGTACGAAGGATTCGATACGCCTCGGCATCAGGAGAATTACCACCCTGCAACGCAAGCAAGCCTGCATCCTGAGGAATAACACCAAGCACCGGCAAGGCCAAGTGACGTTCTGCGTCCTCAAGTGATTTAACAGAAGTATCGAAGTAGTTATAAATGAAAGCAACCACGATACCGGTAATAATACCAACAACGGCACCAACGATAAGATTCAACTTAGTATTAGGAGAAGACGGAGCACCAGCCTTAACAGGTTCACTGTAAACGTCAACAATGGCACGGCGAGCGCTCAAACGCATTCTGTCCTGCTCGTGCTTATGTTCAAGATCGCTGTGAATTTCGTTTGCTTTTTTGTATTCTTCATGAGCCTGCAGAACAGTACGTTCTTCAAGCTGCTGCTCACGAAGCTCAGCTTCTGCCTCTACGATATCCTTCTCCAGAGCAACGAGTTCGTCTTGCTTAAGCTTACGGTGATGCTCCATAGCATCGCGCATATCAGCCAAGCCATCGAACAATTGCTTTTGAGTACGTGCATGCTGCTCATCCAAACGAAGAACCACGGGGTGTTTCTCACCATAACCGGCAAGCAAACGCTGACCACGTTCATCCTCCTCATCCAGCATCTTTCTGTGCAACTGGCGCACACGATCAGAAGCAAAAGACTCAGCAGAAAGCAACTCACTGCTTACCACATAATTCAGCAAAGCATCATCCTTAAGCTCATTCAGCTGATTAATGTGAACATTGACACGGCTGAGTTCATTCTTCAAGGCAGTTTGAGAAGAACGCAGCGTATACAATCTCTGCTTTTCACCACCACTGGACTCAGGCTGACCGGAGTAAGAATTCCACATGCCAGCCAAATACTTACTATTGGCAATGTGGTAACGAACGTTCTCAGCCTTTCTGTCAAGTTTAGCAGCACTCTGCTCCAACACGTCTTTACGGTCGGCAATAGCATCCTGAATCTTTTGCGTTTCCTCGCGGTCGCGAATCTCGCGATAGGAAGCTGTTACCTGGGCGCAAATCTCGCATGCTGTTTGAGCATTAGAATGAGCAACAATGATATCTGTCATGGCCGTACCTTCAACAGGTTGAATCTTAATGCAGTTTTTCAGCATGGAAGCAGCACCATCAAGAGTCGTTCCCCATTCCTTAGGCAAGCTAAGCTTCTCAGCAACATGGCGCAAGTTACGCTGTGAAACAAGCACCTCAAACTGTGTTGCCGTATAGCTACCCATGGAAGCATCGAGCTTCAAAGGACTGATACCTGAACCTTTAGCCGTAACGTCAATTTGTTCACCAGGCTGCTTAATTTCAATTCGCATGGAGCTCACATACGTGGGCGTCATGAGGTTCGTAATAACAGCACAGCTAACAAATACGAGCAAGAAAACAAAGAAAGCCTCAGCCCAGCGAGACTTGAGAATTCTCAAGTAGTCCTGAGCGTGAAGCATTGCTTCAGCCTGATTAGATGTTGTTGTATTATCTGCCATCGTTTTTTAGCGATATATATAAAAACAAGAATGGAATCAAGCCAAAGACCTGATTCCATTCTTAAAAACGTTTATTAGAACGTATAGGTCAAACCTGCCGAAATAACGTCCCTGTCGTAATGGCCTACACCATACGCACCATAGGCATCACCGTAAGTGTATGTGTAGCGAACGTTACCGGTAAGACGCTGGGTGAACTTGTAGCTCATACCCACATAAGCGCTCCAAGTTGAACGGTCATAATCACGTGCGCCATTGGTACCCTTCGAGTAGGAAGAAGACAAAAGGTCAGCACCCACAGTGAATGTTACCGTCGGAGTATATGCGTAAGCGATGTTAGCACCTACACGCCATGTTTCGTTGGAAAGGTAGTTCTGACTGCTATAGCGAACGTAGGTATCAATATTCTCGTTCTGGAAGGAAACGTAAACATTAGCGCTTACACCCTGAGTCAATACGCGACGATAGGAGAAATTAAGCGTCGGATAGAAATCGTTCTCACTATTGATGAACTTACCCTGGAAACCAAGAGACATGGAGAAGCTGTCCACCGGACTAAGCGCATGAGACATAGAAAGCGTGGTAAACCAGCTATCGGAATCATAACCGGCGCTGCGATCCTCGTGACGCATGGTCATATTGACCCCGTAAGTTGTACGGGCATCATAACGCATGTTGAGGGAAAGGCCACCGGAAAGATAGGTACGGTCATCATCCTGATACAAGGAATCAGAATAAATGTTACCATTGTAGCCAACATTAGCAGTCCAGCTCCAGCGGCAATCAATCATGCGAGAGTAAGCATTACCAATGTGCCATGTAAAGCAATCACCCTGAGAATTGGCAGCAGAAATACCGTTAGCGTAATCCGGCTCCGGGCAGTAACGAAGCTCTACATTACCGGTGTACTGGCTACCGGCAGAGAAAGCGTGGCTCAAACGACCGGAAACAGAAATATCAGAGAAGTTACGCTCATCAGCACCATTAGCAGTCTTATTGTAAAGCTGAGCACCGATACGTGCGTTATAGGACATCTTGGTTACAGACTCATTATCTGCATAAGAAGCCGTTACACCATATTTTACGAAGCCGCCATCCTGAGGATTACGAACGGAGTTATTGAGGTTAGAATCATAACCCACATTCATGTAAACACCATAGCGAGCAGCATAAGACTCCGGCAAACCGATAGGAGGAGCAGAATCATACAGACTCAAGCCATAGGAAGGAGCAGCAAGCACTCCGGCGAGCACCAGCATTTTAAATACACTTGATTTCATTCCGTATTAGAGCTAATAAGTTAAATCGTACACTCCACGAATCAAAGATCCTCAGAGGTGGGAGGAGGAGTCGGCAGCATACCATTGGTATCACCACGACCAAAGTCATTATTCACAGCAGCATTGAAAGAAGTCTCGTAAACACCGCTCACCGTGGGATAAATAGAAGCAAACGTATTGTCTGCCACACCCTCAGCAAGAGAAGCATTGTAAAGAGCATCAATCAAACCGTAGAAAGTCTCCTCGGAAGCAGAAGATGATTCAATTGCAGCAGAATAACGAGCACGCTGCACCTTCTCACCCTTCACCGCAGAACCCTTAGCATCCTGATACTTCTGCGTATACTTACCAATATTGCAACCAATATCACCGGGAAGAGCCAACAAGATAGAACGCAAGATAGCATAGCACTGAGAAGCGTTCCACGTTGTACGCTGAGCAAGAACTGTTTCATACAGTTTCACAGCTTCAGCAGGAGACTCCTTAGCTGCGCGATATACAGCATTGCAAAGGTCAGCCATAGAGACCTTGGAGTCCTGAGCAGAAAGAGCAACAGCTTCATTCCATGCAGGACCAGCAGCCATTACAGGAGCTGCAGCCATACCCAGCATGAGGGCAATTGTAAGGTAGGTCGTTTTCATCTTAATTTTTCCTTCCGTTTTACAGAAGCGGGTAGCGGGAATCGAACCCGCATGGCCAGCTTGGAAGGCTGGAGCTTTACCATTAAGCTATACCCGCGCTTTGCTGCGGCAATTTTAACAACTTTTGTCTAAAACGCAAGCATAATTTTTCATTTTATGCAAAAATTCTACTTTTCCTCATTTTAAACTTGACTTTTCACCATCCCAAATGTATACTCCCGGCGCATCAAAAGCGGGCGTCGTTCAATGGTAGGACGCGTGCTTCCCAAGCATGAGACACGGGTTCGATTCCCGTCGCCCGTATAACAAAACAGCTCGGCATCACCGAGCTGTTTTTATTTTCACCTCATTTTTCTTTCATACTGCACAGCTTAAAGCTTGACAAAAGCCCCAAATTTGCTTAACTTTTCTTTAGCTTTTCACACATACAATAACCATGGCCATAGGAGACCAGCAAGGGCACATGCCCTATCGGCAAACAGACATGCCTCAGGGGCACCCCGACGCATACATGCACACCCCGGAGCGCATGATGCAACAGGCTGAACTCCTGCGCCAGCAAGCAGAACTCTACGAGCAGCAAAGACAGGAAAGCGAAACCCGCAGTCGCGAGCTAGAGGAGAGCACCATACGCAAAACCCGATTCAATGCCGACCTCAACGAGGTAGGCCAGCGTCTTCACAATGCCGTGCGCCGCATTGCTCGAGAAATGGATAGCATGGAACGAGAGCACCACGAAATGGGGCAACTTTGCGAATGCTTCAAACAACACCTCCAAATCCTCTCCACCCTGCAGCCGCAACACTGGGCACCCGATACTGTAAAGGATCGCCTGCGCGAGGCACTACCCAAGCTCGACCGAGCCGATAACGACTTCCACGAGGCTTACGCCTGCGGCCGACAATATAAGCACACATCAATCTTCCTCCAAAAGCCCGGAGAAGTAGAACAAAAGGAACCCTTCTCCATGAAACACATTAAAGAAGAAATGTTGAGAGGTCTCGCCTTTCACCTTCCTCTCTTCCTCCTTCTCCTCATCAGTTGGGGACTCTACACACTTTTCTCAGCATAATAGATTATACACCTCTTCATCCCATGGCCCAAAAACGCATCAGCCGCCAGCAACAATTCGCCCGAATGGAAGAAAACAGCTGCAGACACGCACTGATTTATCCGGGGGAAGAAAACGGCAAATCCAGCGCCGGCAGCAACACCTTAGCCCCGCCTGACCGCTACGGCCATCACATTGCTAAAAAGGAGCGCACGCGCGAGACCAAGCAAGAGCTCCCCAGCATCAGTGCTAATCTTATTATAGAGAACATCGTTCTTCTCGCACTACTTGTCGGCATTACCTACGCCATATACCGCGCAACCATTTACTTACTCAACCAAGCTTAAACCATGAACGCTCCGCAGATAGATGTAGCATACATTGCCAAACTGGCAAAAATCGAGCTCTCTCCCGAAGAGACAGAGCGTTTCTCCGAAGACCTCAACCGCATTCTCGGTTATATCGCGCAGCTCGGAGAATGGAATACCGATGGAGTAGAACCCATGTACCATCCGCTTCCCGCATTCGACGCCGTACGTGCTGATATTCCCGGCTGCAGTCTCAGCAACGAAGCAGCACTCTCCAATGCCCCGGCAGAAGAAGACGGTCAATTCCGCGTCCCCAAAGTAGTAGAATCCGCCCACTAACCCACCTTCCCCATCCATGCAACACGGAACCATTTCATACTGGCGCGCTAAACTGACCTCCGGCGAAATTTCTCCCACAGAGCTCGTGCAAGAGCTCGCCCGTATCACCGAGGTAAAGAACCCGGCCATCAACGCCTACATCTCATGGGACACCGACGCCGCCTTAGCAGCCGCTGCAACAGCAGATGTCACCCTGCCCCTTGGCGGCATCCCCATCGCCATCAAAGACAACATCTGCCTTAAGGGCGAGCCCACGCGCTGTGCATCTCACATGTTGCACAATTTCGTCTCTCCCTACGATGCCACAGCCGTCACCAAGCTGCGCAACTTCGGCGCCATTCCCTTTGGCCGTGCCAACATGGACGAATTCGCCATGGGCTCAGCCGGCAAAAACTCCGCCTACGGAGTTACCCACAACCCCGCCGCCCCCGGTCATGTTCCCGGTGGTTCCTCGAGCGGTTCTGCAGCAGCAGTAGCTGCCGGCATGGCCATCGCCGCCCTCGGCTCCGACACCGGCGGCTCCATCCGCCAACCCGCCTCGCACTGCGGCATTGTCGGCATGAAACCCACCTACGGGCGCATCTCCCGATATGGCCTTGTTGCCTTCGCCTCTTCCTTGGACCAAATCGGACCGCTTACCCATAATGTAGAAGACGCAGCCCTACTCCTCAACTGCATGTGCGGCCACGATGCCAAGGACTCCACCTCCTCCCCTCACCCCACAGAGGACTTCACCGCCAAGATTGGACAAAGCATCGCCGGCGTACGCATCGGTCTGCCGAAGGAATACCTCAGCAGCGGCAACGCCCCGGAGGTAACAGCCGCCATCAACGCAGCTGTTAGCAAACTGACGGAACTCGGTGCCGAGATTGTTGAAATCTCACTCCCGCACTCCGAGGCAGTCGTCTCCGCCTATTATATTATAGCGTGTGCGGAAGCCTCCTCCAACCTTTCCCGTTTCGATGGTATTCGCTATGGCTACCGAGCAGAAAACACCAATGGGTTGGACGACCTCTACAGCCGTTCCCGCGCAGAAGGGTTCGGCCCGGAGGTAAAGCGCCGCATCATCTTGGGCACCTATGTACTCTCCAGCGGCTTCTACGATGCCTACTACGCCAAGGCTCAAAAAGTGCGTGCTCTGGTAGCACAGGACTTTGCCGATGCCTTCAACAAGGTGGATTTCATCTTGGGCCCCGTTGCTCCCACAGCAGCCCCGCTCATGGACGACAAGAACATGACCCCGCTGCAAATCTACTTGGCAGACATCTACACCATCCCGGCCAACCTGGCAGGTCTCCCCGGCATTTCCATTCCCACCCCGCAAAACGGCGGTCTCCCAGTCGGCATTCAGTTGCTCGGTAAACACTTCGCAGAGGCAGACCTCGTGCGTATCGCTTCAGCCCTCGAACAAGCATTCGCATGACCCCCGTCTATCTCAGCATCGCCGGTTCAGATTGCTCCGCCGGGGCCGGACTCCAGGCAGACCTCAAGGCAGGCTTTGCCTTGGGCTGCTATCCGCTCACAGCAGTCACCTGCGTCGTGAGCGAGGTTCCCGGCAAAGTGGAAGGCATCGTTGCCATGGAGCCTCAATTCGTGGCCGACCAAGTGCGCATCTGCCTACAGCACTTCCCCGTAGCCGCCATCAAAACCGGCATGCTTTATAGCCCGGAGATAGTCCAAGCCGTTGTAGCCGCGCTTAACGACTACAGCGGTCCCATCGTGGTGGATCCCGTCATGATTGCCACCGCCGGCGAGCCGCTCATACTCCAAGCAGCCATCAGCGTGTACGAGCAAAGCCTCATGCCCCGCACCACCGTGCTCACGCCCAACTTGGATGAACTGCAGCGCCTGCTCGGCACAACAGAACCCATCTCCACGGCAGACGACCTGCAACAAGCCGCCACCGTTCTTTCCCAAAAATACAATTGCGCCGTGCTGGCCAAAGGCGGTCACTTAGGCAGCAACACCTGCACCGATATCTTGGTGCAAAAAGACGGCACCGCCCATCGCTGGTCTCACCCTCGCACACTGGGCATCTCCACCCACGGCACAGGCTGCACCCTGTCCAGCGCCGTAGCCGCTCATCTCGCCCACGGGCACAACCTCGTGCAGGCGGTAGAGCTCTCCCTCCGATACATCACCAAGTCCATTGCCACCTCTCACCAACTGGGAGACCTCTGGGCTGTCAACCACCATGTATAAAACATGATTGCGGTTTATGAAAGAATCATCCCTCCGCCGCGGGGAATAAAACGACTCTTTCATAAACTGCATGAGGCACGCTTCCACCTCCGTGCGTTCCGTAGCCACTCCTTCCGCTACCTTCTAAAAAGCATCATCACCACGCTGCGCTACGCCGGCACCTCACCCCAAAAAGAATATTGGTTCGCACACGATGGAGGCATCATTCACATGAATGCGCATCGTCAATTTTTCCACTGCCCGCAACTTCCGGCTCATGCCATCCCGGTAGCAATACCGCCCACATGGGACAAAGAGCAGCTCAACGGTATCTACGATGACACAGACGGCGGGGTTCTCGTTCACCTCAGCAACAACAACGCCATCGGCATCACCTTCACCTTTCATGATTGGGGATGTTTCGAAAAAGGCAGCTTTTATGATTTGATTTTTTACGCCAACGACGGCACCCTCCCCGCAGATGAGCTCGACTACATAACGAATACCATCAGCCAAGGAGAACGCCTCACCCCGGCTACCGAAGCATCTTAATCTTTACCTCCCTGCGCAGGAGTCAACACGTGCAACTTAGCACGCCCAGCCAAAGCCATCAGCGCTTGCTGCGTGCCTACCGTCACAACACAGTCCTGTGGTTTCAGTGCTCCCTGCACCACAATTAAGCCCTGTCGGGTCACCCCCGTTGTCACGGGAACAAGCTTTACCTTTCCGCTCGCCTCCGTCACCAGCACAAATTGCTTCCCTTGCTGCGCAACAATAGCCCCTACAGGCACCATCATCGCACCATTCAGCACCTTCACCGCGGCACGCACATTCACAAACATCCCCGGGCGCAGCAAATCACCCTCATTAGGTACCCGCGCATCCATCTGCAAAGTTCCCATTGTATCTGCCACCACATTATCCACGCCTGTAATCACAGCGCGGTGAGGGTATACATTACCATTGGCTAATACCACCTCCAACTCCGCCCCGGGTCGCAACGCACCCTGTACCCCACCCTGGTTCAGCCAATCCTGCTCAGTGATACTGAATGTCACCCGCATCGGCTCTATACAGCTCACCGTCACCATCGGATTTCCGTTGGGCGACACATAGCTTCCCACATCTGCATCAGCAAACCCGGCAATACCATTCAGCGGCGAGCGCAACGTGCAATAATCCACATTCGTTTGTGCACTTTCCACAGCAGCTCGCGCCGCAGCCAAGGCCGCATCAGCAGCTTCAGCGCCACGCAGCGCCTCCGTAAATGTTTGTCGCGCCACCGCACCATCCTGCACCAGCGGGCGGTAATACTCCACATTTTCCTGAGCCTCGCGTGCCTGAGCCGCAGCCTCAGTTTCCTCTTGGCGGGCCCGGCTCAAAGCCTCGGCATACAAAGAGTCATCTAATAAATAAAGCACCTGTCCCTTCTGTACCGTTTGCCCGTTGGCAAAACATCGCTGTTTCACATAGCCCTCCACATGCGGCAGCACCTCAGCAGTAACCTCTGCCTCCAAGCGGCCAATCCACTCGCAGTAAATCGTCACATCCTGCACGCTAGGGTGCACGGTTTGCACCGCATACTCAGGCAAGGCTGCAACGCCTGCACGCGGCTTCGGCTCACACCCCGTCAGTGCCAGCAAGGCTATCAAGAACACCATTTTTTTATCCGTCATACCATAAGTACACCCCCACGCCACAGTAACATTCAAAAACAAGTGGCTTTGCTGCTTGCGGTGCCGTCTTTCGTCTGCTACAATACAGCCCGTATGAGCCACCGGCCCTCCACCTGCACCAAGCCACACCGTTACACCGTAACGGTGGTCTTGTGCTTGCTCTTGGCGGCATGGGGGCTGGGGTGGAGCGCCATCCGCATTGCCACCGAAGGCGTAGGTGTACTAGGAGTCAACAACCACGTCCCCTGGGGGTGGGACATCGTCCTCTTTGTCTTCTGGATTGGCTTAGGGCACGCCGGCACACTCATCTCCGCCATTCTTCTGCTCACCGGCAAACGCTGGCGCCGCGGCATTGCCCGCCATGCCGAGCTCATGACCCTCTGCGCCGTCTGCACCGCCGCCGTCTTTCCGCTCATTCACGTAGGGCGCGCATACATGATATGGCAAATGGCGCCCATCCGAGTCCCCACCGGCGTATGGCCGGAGATGGCATCAGCCCTCCTGTGGGACGCCGCCGCCATTTCCTCCTATTTTCTGCTCTCCGTACTCTTTTGGCTCATGGGCATGCAGGGAGAAAAGCGCCCCTCGCACCGCACCCTCTGGGCACACAGCAGCCTACTCATGGCAGGCATTCTCACTCCCCTGGTCATCACCGTGCACAGCGTAGTCGGCAGTGATTTTGCTCTTACCCTGCGGTGGCAGAGCGTCATCATCCCCCCCTACTTCGTATGCGGGGCACTGCTTTCCGGCATGGCCGCCGTGCAGCTTATTGCTCTGTGGCGGCGTAGCCGCATCGGGCTCATCGCCAAACTGTCCACACTCACCGCCGCACTCAGCGGGGCTATGGGTTTATTCTATCTGTACGAGCTCGTCACCGAGCCCCGGCATTGGGGCACCGGTTACGCCCTCATGCTCCTGCTCAACGTGGCCTTACCCCTCGGCATCCTCAGCATCCGCAAGCTGCGCCACAACCGCCTCGTTGTAGCCCTCATCAGCATCGGCATACTCATCGGCATGTGGCAAGAGCGCGTCCAAATCATCATCGAGCGCTCCCTGCATGCAGCCGGTGGCACCTACTCGCCCAGCTCGGTGGATGTCGCCATGCTGCTGGGCAGTGCCGGCCTTTTTCTGGCACTTTTCCTCCTCATTGCCCCTCGCATGCCGGCAGAGCAAGCAGACCCACGCGCCCACCTCAGCCACACGCCCCCCACCTCACCACGCCGCGCCGCCCTGTTCGGCTCCATCATTAGTCTTCTCCTCGCTTGCCTCTGGGCCGTCTTCACCCAAACGGCCGACACCGCCGGTGCCGCAGGCAGCAGCCCGCAAGGATTTTTCTACTACATACCCGCCCTGTTTGTCCTGCTTTTGTTAGGAGCCGGGCTCGGTGTCTACATTAACTATATACGAGCCACCCGCCAAGCATGAAAACCCGCCTCAGCGTTATTGCCCTGCTCTGCCTCATTGGGCTGCTCACCCTGCTACTCCTGCAGCAGGTAAGCATCGCACGCGAGCCCGTTCTACTCGTGCAAGACATGGCACTCCCCCCCACCGCAGCCCACCCTGCGGCAGCGCCGCCCGTTGGCACAGTACCATTCGGTCCGCCACCCGCACCAAGGGAAGCGGCACAGCTATTCACCAACCATTGCGCCGTCTGCCACGGCGCTAACGGCAACGGACAAAGCTACACAGCCGCCTACCCCGGCATGCCCGCCGTCGGCAATCTCACCACCATCCGCAAATCCGCCCCGGAGCTCAAGCAATCCCTCCGCGAGGGACGCGGAGCCATGCCCGCCTTTCACAACAAACTACAGGAAACGGAAATCGACTCCCTCATTCACCACATCCTCACCCATTTTCAACAACAATGAAACGCGCCTTTCTGGTACTGTTAGTCTTATTCGCCCTCTTAGCTGCCACCTCCATTCAGCACACACTGGGCACCCCACCCACCGATACCGGTAAAATGCTGGGGCTCGTCCCCGTCTACGATATGGTATTCGCCCTCCCCACAGCCATTTTTGCTGCAGGGCTCGCCGTAGTTGCCTTAGGCCTGGGGGCAGAATTTTGGCGAGCCATTCTTCCGCTGTGCGGAGCAGACTGGGTACCCACACGCCGCCTCAACCTTTTGGCAGATGCCGGACTGTGGTGCGGCTGGGTCACCTTGGGCACCTGCTATGCAGCCCTTCCGTGCATCTTCCCGTGGTTGGGTATGCCATCCCCCAACAGCAGCAGCCTTTACAGCGCAGAAAATTACAGACTTCTGCTCCTCATCGGCCTAGGCACCATGATTGCAGTCCGCTTATTCAACACCTACCTCCCTTACCGCAAGGGCACACTTGCCATGCTCATGAGCTCCGCAGTCGGGCTTATGGCCGGGCAATTCTGGTGGAACGGGCTCCCCATCGATTTCGTAGCCTTAGCCCTCCTGCTTCCGCTGGGCGCCATCCTGCTTCTACCCGCCGGAGGGCAAACATCCAACACCCCCTTTGTGTGGCTCACCATTACCGCCTTGGCACTCTCCCTCTATGCTACGGGATTCTCACAACTCATCATCAGTTACCCCACCGGCCCCACCCTATTTTCTGAGGGATGGATGGAGCTCAAGCTCTGGGCCAACAGCCTTCTGCTGCTTCCCCTTATCGCCTTGCTGATTCCGGCACTTCGCCAAAAACACGCCGTGCAACGCACGGTCGGTGCCATGGCCATCCTTTCCGTTCTCCTCTACAACTGGGGAGCCCTCGCAGCCCCGGTAGACTCCACCCTGCAAGGCAACCTGCCGCTGTTACCCGCCGCTACCACCTACGCAATCACCCTTCTGTGCCTCTGCGGACTCCTCATTCTGCGCCTCCGTTGCCACGGCCACCACAAGGAAAATCAGCAAAATTAAGCCTCACATGAATTCCGTGATTGCAATCCGACTAAAAAAAAGATAGAATAGCCCCAGTAGCTTAACACCAATCTCTCTTTTTATGGCTGATCCTAAACTTAAAACCGTAGCCCCGGCCGCTGCTCCCCGCCGCGTGCTCCTCAACAGCGGCACCGTTCCCACCAAGCGCGTTACTCTGCTTGGCGCCGGTGGTCGCACCATTGCCCCGAAAACACCGCAGCCGGCCGCCGCACCTGCTCCGGCTCCCGCTCCTGCCGAGGTAACCCCCGAACCCGCTGTGGATGAAGAAGCCATCAAGGCTCAGCAGGAATACGAGCGCCAGATGGAGGAATATAACCGACAAATGGAGGAGTACAACCGCCAGATGGCCGAGTACGAAGCTCAAATGCAAGCCCAAGCAGAGGCTGAAGCTGCCGCAGCAGCCGCTGCCCAGGCAGAAGCAGAAGCCGCCGCCGCTGCAGCCGCCCAAGCTGAGGCCGAGGCACAAGCTGCTGCTGCCGCCGCTGCTGCAGAAGAAGAAGCCCCGGCCATCGTCGCCGCCCCGCAACCTGTTTCCGCCCCCACTAAAACCGTAGCAGCTCCCAAGCTTGCCACGGCCCGCCCCGCGCCTACCAAGGCCGCCGGCCCCAAGCTCTCCGTTGCCCGCCCCGGTGCCGCCAAGCCCGCTCTTAGCACCGCTAAACCCGCACTGAGCCCCAAACCGGCAGCACAGCGTCCCGCTCCCGCAGCATCCACCCCGCTGCCTCCCGGCACACCGCCCCCTCCCACCATTACAGATGCCCCCGAAGGCGCAGAGGAAGAAGTAGCCATGACGGAGGAAGAAATGGCTCACTACCAGGCCACCATGGAGAAGCTGCAATACGAAACCAGCAAGAAGCCCTTCCACAAGAAGCCTGTATTCTACATTGCCTGCGGTGTTCTTGCCGTTATGGCCGGTGTGGTATTCACCATGGTCCAATCCTCCAAGGCAGATGTCGCCGCCATTGAGAAAGACCGCGAAAAGATTAAGGCCGTTCTCTACCGCGCCATCGACATTAACCAGAAGGAAGTATTTAACCTGGAAGACGCCAAGGCAAAGAATGTGGACATTAAGTGCACCAAGGAAGATGCCGACCTCCTGCTCCACATCATCCTTAACCACGATGAAACAGACGAAACCGGCAACCTGCGTTATGGCCCCAACACTGTGGGCACCGCCATGCACGCCTGCGTTTTGCTCGGCATTGCCTCTGAGTTGGACAGCAAGATTTGCAACCAAGTGTTCAAAACCCTCGCTGCAAACGCCACCAAGATGCACCCGGAGCTGCTGGATGAGCTGCTCGACCGCCTCACCAAATCCAACATTAAGAACCTTAATAAGAAGCTGAACGACTTGGCTAAGCCCCTCAACCCGAAGGACGATGCCGAGGTGCTCACCGTTATCTGGACGTACAAGGAACGCCTTGCCACCACCAAGGATGTGGATAAGGTTATCAATTACCTCAAGATTAAGGATTTGGACGGCAACCTTAACAACGCCATGCGCGCCTACATGCTCTCTCTCTTCAAGAAGATGGACGACATGGGCAAAAAGCAGGAAATCGGCAAGCAAATCTACGACATCGTGAAGGGCGACGAAGACAAGCTGGGCACCCAGAACATTATGCGCATGCTCGCCTTCTCTTGCGTTCCCGAAGCGCTGGAATACTACAAGGGCAAGATGTCCGACAAGAAGAACTGGCAGAAGTACAGCTACTTCTTCGGCTCCTGGCAGCAAGACGATATCGTCAGCTACATCAAAGAACTGCGCGGCACCTGCAATGAAGACGACGAAGCCGAAGCCAAGTACATTGCCACGATGGATGCCGTCATCATGAAGGTGCTCACCCAGGACCGCGCCCGCAGCATTGAAGACGCCAAGAAGCTCCTCAACGATGCCTACAGCGACTTCAACGCCGACACCTCCCGCATGCAGGAGCTGCTCATTGCCGTGGACGAAAACCCGGACGACGCAACCGCCCAAGCTGAGTACGATAAGCTCAACCGCATCTTCCTGCAAAAGGAAAAAGTGGTCAAGAACCTCGCCTCCTGTAAGGAATACCATGATTGGATTGATTCTATCCTCAACGACATTGAGGCAGAGTGCAACGCCACCCACGGTAGCCACAGACACAACCAGCTCGCACGCCTTGTTGAAACGACACGCAACACGATTAAGGAAAACGAGCTCAAGAACGCCGCCAACACGGCCAAGCACGCTAAGCGCATGGAGCTCGAGGAGTAATCCCCCCATTCCCGCAAAGCACAATCACTTTATCCATGCCCACCCCTCCGCGCAGAGGGGTGGGCATCCTGTTTATCCCCTATTTCCGCCCCTTCTCAGCATGAAACTCCCCTTTTTACCCCGTTTTCACGCCCAAAATGACAAAAAAAGTTAACTTTATGCTTGCCAATGATACGATTTTACTGTAAACTTGCCCCGTCATCACGAACATCGAGCTGTAGCGCAGTCTGGTAGCGCGCTTCGTTCGGGACGAAGAGGTCGCAGGTTCGAATCCTGTCAGCTCGACTCAACTTGTATTTCGGGGTGCCGCCCTTCGGCGGCTAGTGGTAAGGGTAAAAATGCGCCACACCGGCACCAATTTCACCCCAAGCATCCGGCCCGTTTCCTTCTCCTCCTACTTTCTCGGAGAAATCTTTCAACAATCCGGTCGCGACATCACCCGAAATCACCCGGGGATTTTGCGCCTCCATTTGTGAGCTTCCGAACCACCAAGCCCACCCCCACGGTGCATACCCCACCTGCAGAGATTTTTTTCTCATTCACCACACCAGCACAAGACTATGTCCGGTCACAATAAATGGTCCAAGATTAAGTTCACGAAGGCAGCAGCCGACGCGAAAAAAGGCAAAATATTCGCCCGTTACTCCCACGAAATCACCCTCGCAGCCAAAAGTGGCGGTGGTGATGTAGATACCAACCCGCGTTTGCGCGCCGCTATTGAAGGCGCCAAGGCCGCCTCCATGCCCAAAGACAACATCGACCGCGCCGTCAAGAAGGGCACAGGCGAGCTCCAGGGCGAAACCATCCAGGAGGTAACTTACGAGGGCTACGGCCCTGCCGGCACGGCTTTCATCGTTGAGGTAGCCACCGACAACACCAACCGCTGCTCCTCCGAAATCCGCACCATTTTCTCCAAAAACGGCGGCAACATGGGCACTCCCGGCTCCGTTGCCTACCAATTCGACCGCAAAGGCCAGGTAAGCATCCACGCCCCCGAGCTCGATGAAGACACCGCTATGGAATTGGCCATGGACTGCGGTGCAGATGAATTTGAAGAAGGCGAAAACGAAGGCGAGTGGGCCTTCATTTGCGGCCCCACCGACCTCGGTGCCGTATCCGAGGCTCTCACCGCCGCAGGCCGCAACGTCACCGGCATGAAGCTCGTCTCCATCGCCCAAAACCCCACCGACATCACAGACGTTGCCACGGCACAAAAAGTCATGCGCCTCTTCGAGCGTCTTGACGACTACGATGACACGATGAACGTGTTCTCCAACTTTGAGATCGACGACTCCATCCTCGAACAGCTCTAATTAGCTCCCCCATTTCATCGGAGCCCGCAACAATCTACAGGCGGGCGGAATCATTCCGCCCGCCGCCATTTGTTCCGCCCCCCTTCTTTATTATTGTTTTTGTCGCACCGCCATGAGCCCCATGAGTGACAACTCTCCCACCCCGTACCCCTCTCGCCCACGTGTACAGCGGCAGAGATTCAGCCGCAATAACTCTCAGCAGTCGGATGCCCGCCCCTCACACGGCGACCACCCCCGCCGCTTCAACCGCACCGAGCAGGGATACTCCGGCCATGGAAACAACGGCAGCAACGGCAACCGCCACAACAATAATAACAACAACTTTAAGGCCAAGCGCCCCCAAGCCCCGCGCCCCAAGAAAACCTTTGTACGCCCGCAGCCCATCCCCAAGACCGGCCGCGCCTACGTACCCGTTGGTGAGCCCGAGCAACTTACCGGCCTTCTTGAAATCACCGCCAAGGGATTCGGCTTCATTCGCACCGCAGAAAATAACTGGGCTCCCTCTACGGAGGCCGTCTATGTGCCGGCAGACCTCATTGCCCAGTACAACCTGCGCCCCTATGTGGAAATCACCGGCATGGCTCAGCGCTACGAGCGCGGCCACCAACTCATCAGCATCAGCTCCGTCAACGGCTGCTCCCCCGAGGAAGCCGCTAATGCCCCCCACTTTGAGGACCTGAAAGCCGTTAACCCGAACCACCGCCTCAGCTTTGAAACGGCAGCCAACCGCTTCACCACCCGCACCTTAGATTTGGTAGCACCCGTAGCCCGCGGCCAGCGCGGCCTCATTGTAGCCCCGCCCCGCACCGGCAAAACCACTCTACTCATGCACATTGCCCAAGGTGCCATCCAAAACTACGGCAGCGACCTCCACCTCATCGTCCTCCTGGTCGATGAGCGCCCGGAAGAAGTCACCGAGTTCCGCCGCTCCCTCCCCGAGGCAGAAATCTATGCCTCCAGCAACGACAGCGGCATCAAAGAACATTGCCGTGTGGCAGAAATGTGTGTAGAGCGCGCTAAGCGCTTGGTGGAAAACGGCCGCCACGTCCTCATCGTTATGGACTCCATCACCCGCCTTGCCCGCGCCTACAACAACGCAGAGAAAGGCAGTGGCCGCACCATGAGCGGCGGTATCGATGCCAAAGCACTGGAGACCCCGCGCCGCTTATTCGCCGCCGCACGCAACACCCGCACCGCCGGCTCCCTCACCATCTTGGCCACCGCCCTCATCGAAACCAACTCTCGTATGGACGAGCTCATCTTCCAAGAGTTCAAAGGCACCGGCAACATGGAGCTCGTGCTCAACCGCCGCATTGCAGAAATGTACATCTACCCCGCGGTAGACATCATGCGCAGCGGCACCCGCAGAGAAGAACTCATCCTGCCCGAGTGGATGCTGGAAAAAATCCACATCATCCGCCGCGCGCTGGCCGGGCACAAACCCACCGAGGCCATGGAGCGACTCCTCTTCTTCCTCAAAAAATTCCCCACCAATTCACAAATGCTCATGGGCATTAAATCCCGCTCTTAAGCAGCATTAAAAACGGGCCCGCAAGGGCTCGTTTGCTTTACCACCCCATCCTATGTTAGACACCTTTATCGACGACCTCCTCAACAGCATCGTTCACCACGATGCCCCCAAACACCTCTCCCCCACCAAACTCGCCGCACTCAAACTGCGCATCAGCCGCTACCAAAAATTAGCAGGCACCCTCCTCGGGCTCTACCTCTGCTACCTCGTGGGGCTCATCATCTTCCTCATCATTTGGCCGAACACACCCGGCCCCTTCGGCGGTACCTGGGCGGCAGCCTTCGGCTTCTATATGCTCCTCCCCACGCTTGGCATCGGTCTTTTTAACATGATTGCCTCCATCATCCGCCCCCTGTGGAGTTTTGACGACTTCCACGCCGCCTTCGCCTACCATGCAGACCTCGGCTCCCGCGGCCTCTACATCTGTTTGGCAGGGTGGTTTATCATACTCAGCGGCATGTTCCTGGCCGATTCCACCTTTTAAATACCACGGCATTAGCTTTTTCCAAAGTATAACAGCGCGGTTAAACATCCAAAATCCAAAATCCAAAATCCAAAATCCAAAATCCAAAATCCAAAATCCAAAATCCAAAATCCAAAATCCAAAATCCAAAATCCAAAATCCAAAATCCAAAATCCAACTTCCCCCCTCCTCCGCTTAGGCAAGCAAAAAGCCGCAGACATTTCTCTGCGGCCCTTAGACAGGAGGCAGGCAAACCACCTACCCCACACGTTGCTAATAGCAATAAAGGTTAGTTAAGGCGGAAGGTAATGCGAGCCTTCGTCATATCATACGGAGACACCTCAATCTTCACGCGGTCACCCACAACCAAACGGATGAAACGCTTGCGCATCTTGCCGGAAATATGAGCCAAGAACTCATGGCCGCTGGGCACCTTCACACGGAACATGGTACCGGCGAGCACAGCAGACACCACACCCTCCATCTCAATTTCCTTCTCGCTGTCCTCTTCGACAACAACTTTTTTCTGCTTCACAGGAGCAGCAGACGGGCGCGCACCACCACGAGCATTACTGTTGTTACCGGGGCGGGTTCCATTATTGTTGCGCTGCTGCGGCCTCGGGCCGCGATTGTTCTGGGGATTTGCCATTATCTTATATTCTTGTTTAAATGCAGGGCGTAAACTGCATACGCGCCGCGTGGATAGTTTAATGCTCAAACGCCTATTTTGCAAGCGCTTTTTATCACTTCTACCAAAAAAAAGCCAAAAAAAGCCATTAAAACTCAAAAAGCGGTTGACAGACTCGGAAAATAAGAGTAGAATTGCGCACCCGACCTTAGAGGGTCGAACGGCGAAAGCCCAAACAGGAACTAAATATAGCAATTATGAAAACCTTCTCTGCCAAAGCCCAGGAAATTGAGCGCAAGTGGTATGTGATCGATGCCGCCAACCAGGTACTCGGCCAGGTTGCCGTGCAGGCCGCCAACTTGCTGCGTGGAAAGAACAAGACTATCTTCACTCCCCACGTTGACTGTGGTGACTATGTCATCGTTATCAACGCTGATAAGGTGGTTCTCACCGGCAACAAAGAGCGCGCCAAAATCTACACCCGCTACACAGGCTACGTTGGCAACCAGGTTGTAACAACCCCCGCCAAGCTCCGCCGTAAGCACCCGGAGCAGATCCTCGAGCATGCCATCCTTGGCATGGTTCCCCACACCCGTCAGGGCCGCGCACAGTCCGTACGCCTTAAGGTTTACGCCGGTGCTGAGCATCCCCATGCCGCCCAGACCCCGGAAGCTGTTACAATCGCCTAACCCCTTTTATTAATCATGTCTACAACCCCTTACAACGCTACCGGCCGCCGCAAGGAGGCTATTGCCCACGCTTGGCTTACCCCCGTTGAAGAAGGCAAGTCCGGCAAGATCACCATCAACCGCCGCAGCTTCGAGGAGTATCTCCCCACGGATGCCCTCCAGAACGTTGTTCTGCAGCCCTTCTACGCCACCAACACCATGAAGAAGTACGATGTTCTCATCGTTTCCAAGGGTGGTGGTATCCACGGCCAGACCGGCGCCATGAGCCTTGCTATTGCTCGCTCCCTTGTCATGATCAATGAAGAGTACCGCGCCGCTCTCCGCGAGCAGGGTCTCCTCACTCGTGACTCCCGCATGAAGGAACGCAAGAAGGCCGGTCGCCCCGGTGCACGCAAGCGCTTCCAGTTCAGCAAGCGCTAATGCTCCCAAACGGCTTTCTCACAGCCGCACAAGACCCTCTTTTATCCCCCTGTGCTCCACTCAGCACAGGGGGATTCTTGTTGGTGCTTATTTTTTACGCACTGTTAACGTTTTTAGTTGTTGCCCCCACAAATGGCAATTTGTCTATATCGTAGGGTGGGACTTCAGTCCCACCTTTTTGGTGGTATGGTTTGATAATAAATGTTGGACTAAAGTCCAACACTCCGATAGTATTTCCCCCACAACTACCATTTATCAACAAAAAGCTTTAACAGCGCGATTTTTTATACGTGCAGTTGCTCACCCATCCAATCCACACACGCCAACATTCTCGCGGCTCCCTACCCCTTCCTCAGCAAAAAAACTCCCCACCCCCACAAAAAATTAACCCCCGACAAGCGGGGGTATGTATGGAGTCACACTTTAGCCGTGGAATGAGCGCTCTCCTACGCATGCCTTAATGGCCTCCACGAGTGCCGGTTCTGAAGTGACTTCAATATAGCAGCTTTTTTCTCCCCCTGCAATACAAAAATTCAAAAAAATAATCATTCACCATTTGCTGATTGGCGAGCAAGATTACCAACACCATCATCCCGCGAGCACAGCGTTACCACCTAATTGCACCGCGCCGCGCGTTTTCTCATTGACTCAACGCTCATTTATGGTATTCTGATAAAGAATTCGACTCTCTCACCATATACAACAACAACTTCCCGTTCCATCCAAGCATCCCATGAACACCGATTCCCTCGTGCAAACCTCCCTCCAACGCTGGAACAACTCAGATTTCTTTGCCCCCGACTCCGTTGTGCTCGGTATCGATATCGGCATCGAAGGCATAGGCATCACCATCCGTAAAGGCGCCCAATGGCTTTACTCTAAAACACTCTTGGTTGACCTACCGGAGGCCAAAGCCCTCTCCACGCGCCGTGCCTTCCGCGCCTCGCGCCATGCTCGCAAAAACCGCAAAACCCGCATGCGCCGCCTCAAGGAGCTCTTTGCCCGGCACGATTTACCGTGGGTGAGCGACGACGTTATGTCGCGCACCGACCCCTTCAAACTGCGCCACCGCGCCATCACCGGCACCTTAGCCTCTAAGGAGGCTCTCTCCATCTGCATTCGCTCCGGCGTGCTTCGCCGTGGCTACGATTATTTTGCCATGGTGGACGACGACAACAGCACCACCGCCGAAATAGGCACCCAAGCAATGCCTTGGGGCGAGGGGATGAACCTGGTCGATGCCAAAAAGTGGATAAGCTCGGCCTATGTCGATGCGGAAATGCAGAATTTTCTCCTCAGCATCACGCCCTCCCTCCTGTTTAAGGATAAAGAATTAAAACCGGCCCAAGCGGAGGAATGGATGACTTTGGTGCAAGCCCGCCACGCCTTGGCAGAGCAAGAGGGCATACCTGCCATTCTGGCACAATACGCCAAAGGCACACTCAACGAACGCAAAGCACGTGGCAAAAACTATCCGCGCTCACACGTCAAAGAGCATATCCTTACCATCATCCAACGCCACCGCCATCTTATTACCGATGCCGATGGTTTTGTGGCCGCCCTCTTCCGCCCCTGCACCACATGGGAAGACAAGCAACACGCCATCTTCCACTACAACCGCAAAACACCCAAGGAGGCTACGCGACACTTCCACAAGAAGGTGAAACCCTGTCCCTTCTGCTCTTGGCTTCACCTTCCGGCAGAAAAATGCGCCCTATCCGGCGATATCCATGTGCGCCGTTGGAAACTGGTGGACTTTGCTTCCACCCGCAGTTTTGAGCTGCAAGCCGCTAAGCTGCCGCCCTTCCGCAGCAAACTGCCGCACGAGGCCACGCAGGCTCTCATGCAAGCCATTGAGGCAGACTGCAGCAAGTGGGCAGATGCCAAAAAGATGCTGGAAGCCGCCCTCAAATCCCTCAATCTCGCCCTACCCAAGGGCAATAAATGGAATGAAGCCCAGCTGGAGCAATTAAAAGACATCGTAGCGCCCGCTTCCAATCGTCGCCAGGGGCGCGCCTCCCTCTCCTCCGCTGCTGCCCGCGCGATGGTGGAAGCGGCCACCCACGGTGGTACCAATTTTGATGCCGATTCCATGGAAGCGTGGAAGAAAGATAGCGGACTTTATGAAAAACGAGCAGAGATTGATGCCTGCGGCGGTATTTATCCGCAAGTGCAAACGCTGCTTGGCTCTTTGTCCAAACCCAAGCAGAACAAGCCCTCCGCCTTCGCTACGCAAGGTTTCCTGCAGCGCCTCTTCCTCTCCGATGAACTTAAAGACAAGCTCGACGGCAAAACAGCCCCCGATTTCTGCATCATCGAGTGCATTCGCAGTGCAGCCGCTAACGCCGAGCAAGCCATGGAAATTCAAAAGCTGCAAAAAAACAACCGCGACCGCCGAGAAAAACAGGCAGAAGCCTTTGGCAAAACTCAGTGCTCACATGCAGATTTCCTGCGCATGCGCCTCTTTACCGAGCAAGGCGGCACCCCCACTAAGCCCGCCACGTGCCCATTCACCGGTGCAGAGCTCTCTCCGCAAGATTTGTTTACAGCCAAGCTGCAACTTGCCCACCTTTACCCGGACTCCCGCGGCGGCCTTTACATGGCAGATAACTTGGTACTTACTACAGCAGAGGTGAATAAAGCCATGGAAAACCGCACCCCGGCAGAGGCAGCCCAAGCCGCCCTCCCCGGCTGGCTCTCATGGCCCGAGATGCTTAAACGCATAGCTCAATTCAACTGGGGGGCCGATAAAAAACGCTACTTCACCTTTGTTCCCTCGCAAGAGGAAAGCTTCCCGGACTTTAACAACACCACTCGCACCGCCCAGCTGGCTCGCGAGCTGCGCCACCGCGTAGCAAAGTGGATGGGAATTGCCGGCGATACAGAGGCTTGCCGCACCCGCATCGGCAACCCCTGCGGCGTGTACACGGCGGCTGCGCGCCGCAGCTTCCTGCCGCCCATGTACGAGAAAGACCGCTCGGATAACAATCACCACCGCATCGACGCCGCGGTGATGTGCTGCCTGCCGCCCGACGGCATGAACGATGTATGCTGCCGCGGTATTTTCCGAACCGAGCTCAACCTCAAGGGCAACCGCACACTCATGTGCATTGAGGGGCTGAATACTCCGGATTTCTCCGAACTCTTCCACGAGGGGGACTCCTGCCCCGTTGTCAAAATCAACAGCCGCAGCAAATACAAATCACTGGGCGATAGTACCTTCTGGGGTACAGACGAAAAGGGGTTCACTCACCAGCGCACCCCGCTTACTCCCGATAAGGTAAAAACCGCTAAAGAATTGTATGATACCCTCAAGGCCATGGGGATTCCGGATAAGGATATTCCCACAGAAAAGCGACTCGAAGCTTGGCTGGTAGACAGCCAAGCTGCCACCAAGGCAGATAAAGATGCCGCGCCCAAACCGCTGAAGCTGAACAACGGCACACCGATTAAAAATATTTGGAAGTTCGGCAGCAAGGGCAACCTCAACAACTCGCCGCTGGGTTGGAACGGCATTATTACCCCCGCCGGCGTGTTCGACCAGCTCCGCTCCCTCTCTGCCAGTAATGATAGGCTGGAGCTCTGGCTTGGCTGGAATGCGAAAAAGAAACGCTGGGAGTATTACAAAAAGCTCATCCCCACCGCCACCGCCTTGCAGGGTCTCAAACGCATGCGTCTCCCGTGGCGCGGCACCCAAGGTGCCCCCCAATACTTGCTGGCGTTGCTCCAAGAGAAAAAAGCTGCCGACCTTCACGAGATGGTTTGCGGCAAGCTGCCGCCCCACGCTGTCAAAGTAGGGCAATTCCGTAAGGGTGATGTCTTCCGATTGGATTTTGAGCTTAATCCCAAATATCTGGAGGCTCTGATGAAGAAAAATGGGCATGTTGATTTAACGCTTCATCCAAAAACCATCAATACATGGGGGGCGATTACAGCAATCAAGAGCCGTCCTGAACTTGAAATTAAATCTCTTACACAAAAAGATAGAAAAGCAACTACAAAAGCATCCGGTACAGAATTAGCAGCAATGCTAGAACTACCGTCTTTTCCTGATGCCTTAGCAGAATCCTTAAATCTGCAACCTAACACATGATTCATCACCTCATCCTGATGAATGAGCATGCCGACCTTCACCTGCAAGACGGCATGCTCCAATGCGGTGACAAGAAAATCGCCCTTCAGGTGTTGGGGTCTTTGCAATGCCTGGCTTCGCACGCGCGGTGGAGCCAGGCCGCTCTTTGCGCCATTGCACAACAATGCCCCGTTGTGATGGCGCGGTGGGATAATACAACGGGCAAATGGCTCACCTCCTCGCTCCTCCCCCGCTGCCGCTATGTGAACCCGGATGCCACCTACCGCCTGTGCACTCTCAAACCGCGGCACAGCACCCAGCTGGCCTCGGATATCCTCTTTACCAAAGTAGCTAACCAGCACGCCCTCATCCGTGCGTTGGAGCCCGCACTGGCGCCGCTCCCCAAGCTGGCCGGCAATTCATTCAACCGCATTTTGCGGCTGGAGGCTAAGTGGGCCCGCTTCTTTTGGGCGCGCTACTTTAAAGCCGCCTCGCAAGATCTCTTTGCCCGCGAGCGCAAGCAAGCCCAAGCCCCGCTAAATGTGGCGCTCAACTATGGCTACGGCTTTCTCTACCATGCGCTGGAGTGGCAGTGCATTGCCTCCGGTATTGAGCCGGGTATAGGCCTCATCCACAAACTGCGCCGCAGCCGCCCCAGCCTTGCCTGCGACCTCATTGAGCCTTTTCGCTGCTGTGTAGAGCTGTACGTGATGCGCTATATGAACGAGATGCACGACCTCAAGTTCATGGCCGGCCGCTTTGCTGAAATGATGGAAGACCACTGGACCTATGCCGACCACCGCTTTCGCCTGCGCACCATTTTGCGCTTGGTGGTAGAGTCCTTTGCCCGTGCCTTACTAGCAGAATCTCCCTCCCTCTTCCGCCCCTTCTCGCTCCATGCTCGTGATGCTTGCTTATGATGTGCCCGAAACCAAGCACCAAACTCTCCTGCGCAAGGAGTTTGAGGCGCTGGGCGGCAAACGTGTGCAATATAGCCTCTACCTCTTTGAGGGCGAGGACCACGAGATTGACCGCGTTATTCGCTACATGCGCCGCGTAGCCCTCCAAGTGCCCGAGGGGGATATCCGCCTCATCCCTATGGAACGCTCGGTGTGGGAGCAACAGGTGATTTTGTTGGGGGCTACAGAACCCTCACCTCCCAAACCATTCCCCGATTTCGTGCTCTTTTGGTAGGTACTTTTATAGCCTTTTTCTCCATTCGTGAAAATAGTGTAGCTCCAAGTTCATGATTTTCATCAACTTGGAGCTACCTTATACCATAATGACCCGTTGGGGTCAACTTCAGAACTGATAGCGTTCCTTCACTTTTCAATCCACCGCTATACCATAATGACCCGTTGGGGTCAACTTCAGAACTTCTTTCATGAAGGAGTGCAAGCCTTCGGCGGTATACCATAATGACCCGTTGGGGTCAACTTCAGAACTAAGTATATGAACACCCCTTCCCCTTCCCCCATATACCATAATGACCCGTTGGGGTCAACTTCAGAACATCTTTCCACATGAGCAACGAATTAAAACTAATATACCATAATGACCCGTTGAGGTCAACTTCAGAACACGGCGAATAAACTCCTTCTCTGCCTCAATGTTATACCATAATGACCCGTTGAGGTCAACTTCAGAACAACCTTACGCGGCATAATCTTTTGCGCCAGCCTATACCATAATGACCCGTTGAGGTCAACTTCAGAACTCACATAAAACGATAGTACAAGCCACTGAGAGTATACCATAATGACCCGTTGAGGTCAACTTCAGAACTAGAGAGGCCATCGTAACAATACCCGCCCACGTATACCATAATGACCCGTTGAGGTCAACTTCAGAACTTCAGCCTCCATCCACTTCTTAAGCTGTGCGGTATACCATAATGACCCGTTGAGGTCAACTTCAGAACAGTTTGATGTTGTCTGGCAGTACAAGGGCCGATATACCATAATGACCCGTTGAGGTCAACTTCAGAACCCTGCTTAGCACTCACCATAGCACCATCACGCTATACCATAATGACCCGTTGAGGTCAACTTCAGAACAATGGCGCGTATTGGCCAGTTTGGTGAAGGTGTATACCATAATGACCCGTTGAGGTCAACTTCAGAACTTCTCCTCCACGATGGCCGGTGGCTTCGATGCTATACCATAATGACCCGTTGAGGTCAACTTCAGAACATTGTCTTTCCGTAGACGGGTCGGTACAGTGTTATACCATAATGATCCGTTGAGGTCAACTTCTTTCCTTCTCTCGATAAACTTCCCGCCTCCATGGCCGGGGCCATGGAGGCGGAGAGTAAAAGCTGAAGGAATCAGCAGAGTTGGGAGGGCAGCAGATTACTGCACATCGAACTCAGCCTGGGCCTTCTCCTGAGCAGCGCGGTAAGCGGCCTCAGCAGCGGCCTTATCGGCGCCCTGAGCCTTAGCGGCGGCATCGTAGAGAGCCCAGAGGTTGTGCTTAACAACAGCCTCCTTCTGGGCGGTGGTGTAGGCCTGGGCGGCGGCATCTGTGGCAGCCTCATCCTCGGGGGAAGCCCAAGCGTGGGTGTAGCCCTTCACGTCGTTCCAGTGGCCGCGAGTGAAGTCGGGGAAGGAAACGGCGCAGTTACCGTTGTCCATGGAGAGGGAGCCTAGCTCAGCCAAGCAGCACCACTCGGCGAGGTCGTACACGTCCATATCCAGGGGCAGACCATTCTGCAAGCAGTAAACCATGCGAACATCCATGAAGAAGTCCATACCGCCGTGGCCACCTACCTTCTCGGCCATCTCGCCGTACTTCTGGATGATGGGGTGACGGTAGTGCTTGCGGAGGGCCTTCATGTTCTCCTCGGACATGAAGGAGTGGGAGTCGAGGTCCTCGAGGTCGGGAGCGCCCTCAGCGCCCTTCATGTGGTCGCCCTCGAGCACAAAGCCCTCGATGGGGTACTTGTTGGCAAAGCCACGGGTACCGGTGAGCTGGAAGAGGCGGTTGTAGGGCTGGGGATTCATGACGTTGTGCTGAATCTCAACAACCTTACCGTTCTCTGTGCGCATGAGGGTGGTGGTGTGGTCGCCGTTGCGGAACTCGGAGCAGGGCTTGCCGGTCTTCTTCTCTACATACTCCTTACCGTGGAAGGAGCCTGTATCCATCGCAACGAGGGTCTTGAAGCGGTCGCCACGGTGAATGTTCATCACCTGAGCAACGGGGCCCAAGCCGTGGGTGGCATACACGTCACCACGGTTTTCCTTGTTGTACTTCATGCGCCAGCCGAGCTCCTCGGGGTCGTTATTGGGGTTCACCCAGTACTCGTCCCAGAAGGGGTCAAGGTTGTGGATGTAGGCACCCTTGGCGTAGATAACCTCGCCGAACACGCCCTTCTGGGCCATGTTGAGGGAGTCGAGCTCGAACCAGTCGTAGCAGCAGTTCTCAAGAATCATGCAGTGCTTGCGGTTCTTCTCAGAGAGGTCGATGAGCTCCCAGCACTGCTCAAGGTTCATGGCGCTGGGCACCTCAATGGCGGTGTGCTTACCGTTCTCGAGGGCGCACTTGGCTACGGGGAAGTGGTGATCCCAGTCTGTAGCAACGTATACAAGGTCAACATCGGGGCGCTTGCAAATCTCTTCGTAACCGAACTCGCCGTAGTAAATATCGGCAGGAGCCAAACCGGCTTCGCGCAGGTACTTCTGGCACTTCTCGGCGCGGGCTTTCTCGTAGTCACACAGGGCAACGACCTCTACACCGGGGATGTGGGTGAAGCGGGCAACAGCGCCCGGGCCACGCATGCCAAGGCCAACGAAGGCCACACGCACGGTCTTCATCTTGGGGGCTGTGAGGTTGAGAACGTGGGTCTGCCCTTCTGCACGGGCAGGTGCATCTACAACCAGCGTACCCTTATCCCAATGGGTTTTGGTGGAAGGGGACAGTGACTGAGCCTGGAGGCCACTCATGGTGAACAGGGCGGCCAGAGTCAAGGCGATTACTTTATTCAGTTTCATATAATCCTATTTTGTTTGATAGTTAAGCTGCTGCATAGTACAACAACCTGCACCTGCCTTCCTTGTGAGAAGCCGTGGCGCAAACAAATACACCGACGACAGAAAGCAGGTATCGTTCGGATACTAGCAGTTTGCCCGGCAGGAGTCAAGCTTTATCTGTGTCAAACGGAAGGAATGAACGAAGCGATGGTAGGAAGTACAACAGCGGAGGTACGACATACGAATTCCGGGGGACGAATGGGCGAAGTTCCGCTCGCCTGCGGCTCGCAAGCGTGGCGTAGCTCATGCCGCTGCATCTGCGGCGCAGCCGCCTAGCAAAAAAATTGTACCTTGTACACCGTACATTGTAAATCATTACCCCGCGCCTCAAGCGCGGGGTAATAAGACCGCTCTCCCCTGCGACAGCAGGGTGCGGAACTCTCCAATTCGTCCTTCGGAATTCGTATATCGCACCTCCATCATACTTGCCTAAAACTTCCACACGCCTTGGAGCTGGAAGACGAACTCGCCGCTGCGGTCTGTTTGGTTGACGGGGTTGAAGATGTACTGCACATCCGGCTGCAGGAAGAAGGTGGGAGTGAGCTGAATGACGGCGCTGAGCTCTAAGCCATATTCATTTTTGTGGCGAGAGGGCTCGCCGGCTTGAGCGGCGCGGGCCCACATAAAACCGAGGGCAATTTGCTCGTGGTTGGCTTTGCTGCCCCAGCCGCTTTGCGAGAACGGGGCTTGCAGCACCAAGCCGGCGGTGGCAGAGGCCTTCACGTTGGTGAGGGCGGCGGCATCATTATCCATCAACCCGCAGCGAGAGAAGAAGCCAAGCTGAGATTTTTTGCCAAGCTGCTGCTGCATGTTGAGGGCGGCGCCAAAGCCGGTTTTATCATCGGCATCGGTAATGGCGTATTGCAGGCGGTAGGTGCCGGGGCCCATGCCGAGGAAGTCTTGCGTAATCCACCCGAACTCGGTGAGGTGCACCCACGATTTGCTGCTGATGTGGCGGAAGGGGTTTTGGTTTACCTCGGTCTCGTACCCGGTGGTGGCATAGAGGGCATAGAAATTATCCGTAGGTTGCCAACCGGTAAGGAAACCGAAGTTGGCCCACTCCAGCGGCAGGCAGGGGTTGGCGGTAAAGGCGGAGTTCATGAGGTTGCCGTTCCACGAGGCGGAGTAGGCGTTCTGGTCCAGATAGCTGGAGGTATCAATAGAGCCAACCATGCCGAACCAGCGGCCATTGGCTAAGCTGTAGCCCAAAGCAAGATGGGGCACATACACGCCGTTGCCGCCACGGAGGGAGGATTGCGGGTTGGTGAGGCTGCCGATGGTGTTTTGCACGCCGGCACGGCGCTGGTTAAAGTTGAAGCCCTCGCCCCAGTCGGATTCAAAGGTGAGGAAGAGGCCTTGGCTGTTGTCGCTCTTTTTAAGCAAGAACCAAGTGCCACTGAAGGAGTTATTGGTGGCGCCGAAGTTGTTTCTGCCGCCGTTGGAGTGCGGAGCCATGCCGGCATAGCCCATGGTGAGGGTGAGGTCGTATTGGAAACCGTAGCGCCCCAGTGCCGATTTGATGCGTTGTGCCGCGGTAGAGAGCGGGTCTTGCACCAGCAGCCACGAGGGCTCTACACAGGTGTTACCCGGCACCACCAAGCCATCAAAATACGGCATAAAGTTTTGCGGCGTGGCCGGAAACCACTCCCACGCGCCCATGGTGATGTTGTTTTTTGCTTTGTGTTGCAAAATATGGGCATGGGTGGGCACACCGGCAAAGCGGCGCACATGCTGCTCGTGCGGCTGCATGGCAGCGCGCAGGGCCGCCGCATCGGCATCCGGCACTTCATAGGGGTTCCAGCCGAAGGCGGTGTCGAGGTAAGGAGGGGGCAGCGGCGGCGGAGTTGAATCGTCGCCCAAGGCCTGAGCCCCTACCAGCCCCATGGCTGCCAGCAGATAGTTTATGTCTTTCATTTTCATGATTAACCATGAGTACACCGCCCTGCCCCATGTGGTTGAATAACAACCAGAGTTAGCCCCCTTCCCTACCTGCTGCGATAAAAAATGCACATTTTGTCAGAAAAAAAGCTTGCACTTGCGCCGGAATCTCTGTACAATCACCCCGCAACCGCTGCGGTTGCTCCACAAAAAACGCGCAGTTAGCTCAGTGGTAGAGCACATCCTTCACACGGATGGGGTCACAAGTTCGAATCTTGTACTGCGTAGCCCATAAAGGCCGTAAGTTTTAATGACTTACGGTCTTTAATTTTGCCGTTTCAAAGCAAGAAAAAGCCCGGCAAGTGTGACCGCACCGCCGGGCTTGATTAAAAGGAGATGGATTTACATGTGAAACCATCGCAAATCCCCCGTTACACCCGCACTCTACATCCACTGCCCGCGCTTGTCAACACAAATTCACTTGTCACGCCATAGCTCCGCAGGAGCAACGGCGGAACATTCAAAATTCAAGATTTACCCCCGCCCCCGGCGAACCGGAGGCGGGGCGATTGGTGCTTCACCTTAGCAGCTCTATCACAGTTTTTACGATTTCCAGGATATACCAGACAATCATTAAGACTGTCACTACTACTTTGGTGGTTTTGGTTTGGTTTTTATTCATGGTTAAAAACGCCACCGGCTGCACCATGCCGCCAGTGGCGGCGCGCTTATTTTAATACATTGACACTCAAAAGCAAGATAAAAACAATGCCTTCTTGTAAAAACTTCAAGCCGCTGAGCACTTGCGCACTCAGCGGCCGAAAAACCTTGAATAAAAACCGGGAACCACCCCGGGTGAAGCTTTCACCTCACGCGCTTATTTTACACAATCCCCCGCACTTGTCAACACAAATTCAACATCCAACATCCCAAAATTCACTTGTCACGCCATAGCTCCGCAGGAGCAACGGCGGAACATTCAAAATTCAAGATTTACCCCCGCCCCCGGCGAACCGGAGGCGGGACGATTGGTGCTTCACCTTAGCAGCTCTATCACAGTTTTTACGACGCTTTGTTAAACTATACAGTTGATAAATGG
>JAEIGA010000292.1_pt1 | contig 72335 bp, 70 predicted proteins | sample 9270691 | NCBI WGS metagenome assembly JAEIGA01 (sample SAMN17057246, study PRJNA624740) | gut metagenome | biome: biome; isolation source: fecal sample | host: Bos grunniens | place: China: Xizang | collected 2019 | reverse complement strand
TTATTTCATTATGGTTTTAATGATTGCAATTTTAGTGTTTGTGCTTTATTTAAACAATAACTACAAACTTGTAGACGTTTCAGGAAGTTCTATGTATCCCACCTTAGAGTCGGGGGACGTGCTTTTTATGTCTAACGTTGATGTTGATGAATATGGCGATATTACAACTAAAAATGGCGACATTATAATAATAGAAGGCGAAAAGGTTGATTTTAAAGGGGAAAGCAAACTTCTTATCAAAAGACAAATTGCAAAAGGCGAAAAAGATAGAAAGGTTATCGTTGAGATTAAAGACGGTTACGTTTACGTTGACGGCGAAATGTTAAAAGAAGAATATTTATCTGCACAAGCAATTACAGACAGCAAAGGTGAAAAAAATCGTTGGGAACTTTATGAAAATGATATCTTCTATCTTGGTGATAATAGAAGCGACAGTATGGATAGTAGGTATGATGAATACGGACTTTGCAGTACAAGTCAAGTTGTAGGCATTGTAGAACAAAAAGCTATTTCATACAAGTGGTTTAGTAAAGCCATTTACGATTTGAGTAATTTTTTCAAAGGAATTTTTAACAACTAAAAGAGGAAATAAAATTGATACTTTTACGAAACCGACTAGTTGTTGGTGTAATAAAAAACATAATAAAAACAGTGTTTACGGTAGTGCTTAAAATTTTTCAATTTTTTAATTTGCAGTTTTCATTGTTGATTGCGCTAATTGGTTGTGTTCTTTATATAACGGGGACTTTTGACCAAAACCCTGTGGTGTTATTAGTTTTTCAACTACTGCTAATTGTTTCTATCGTTTATGCAATAGTGGGCACTATTAAAAAAGTGCTTGGGATAGAAAAGAAGAACAAAAACTCTAAAGGCGTACAAATTGTAAAACCTGAACAAAAAGAAAGCACGGAAAATCAACAAGATGAGCAGAAAGAGCAACCGATTGTATCACAATCGCTTGAAAAAGAACAAAAACCTATGTATTTTAGGGTAAAAAATCACCCTGATTACATTATGGCAGAATATTTGGATAGAGTGGAATTATTCAAAAAAACAGAAACAGGCTTAAGAAAAATACGTACGGACTACAAATAATAAGGAGAAAAAATGACACAATACTTTTTTGAAGATGAACTTTTAAAGGTCAAAGAGCAAAGAAAAAAAGTTTTAAATTTGTTCTTTGTAATACTTGCAATATACGTTCTAGCAAGTGTGGGAATAGTAATTTATTACACTACACTGCCTTATACAAAACCAGACACTATTGCTTTAGTTAAAGTTATTCATCACGTTATAACGGCAATAATGGTAATTTTTTCGTTAATTTATCTTGGTATAGTGTATAAGAGAGTTAACGATTACTACAAAATGACAGTAAATCTTAAAACGGGCTTAAAAGAAACTTCTACTGCCACTTTTTTAAGATACGATGATGATATTCAAAATAAGGACGGCGTTGATTGTAAAGCCTTAATATTTTCAGAATGGAACAAATATAAAAAAGATTATTATGAAAGAAAAGTTTTGGTATTTTATGAAAAAGACTATCCTGAATTAAAGGAAAATCAAACTGTAAGATTTATTACTCAAAGTAATTTATTAGTTAGCTACGAAATTGTAGAAAATCAAAATATAGAAGAAAAAAATTAGGAGAAACAAAATGAAAGCAATCGTAACAGTAATAGGACAAGATAGACCAGGCATTATCGCAAAAGTAAGCACAGCCCTTGCTCAAAATAAAGTTAATATTGAAGATATTAGCCAAACACTTATGCAAGGTAACTTTACAATGATTATGCTTTGCGATATGCAAAATGCAACTCTTTCATTAAAAGACTTAAAAGATAATTTAGTAAAAGTTGGGGAAGAAATTGGCGTTTCTATCCACGTTCAACATGAAGACATTTTTAATGCAATGCACAAAATTTAAGGTGAAAAAAGTATGCTTAATAGAAACGAAATTTTAGAAACCATAGACATGGTTGAAAAAGAACACTTTGACGTAAGAACTATTACTATGGGCATATCACTTTTACCATGTATTCGTGATGATGCTAAAAAAACTGCTGAACTTTGCTACGATAGAATTTGTAAAAAAGCTGAAAACATTGTTAAAGTTGCAGAAGATTTAGGGGCTGAATATGGTATTCCTATTATCAACAAGCGTGTATCAATTACCCCTGCAAGTTTATTGACTTCTTCATTTTGTGGCAAAGAAGTTGTTTTAGCAAAAGCTCTCGATAAGGCTGCTAAAACTGTAGGCATTGACTTTTTAGGTGGTTATTCTGCTTTAGTACATAAGGGAATGACAAGTTATGAAAAGTCTTTCATAGAAAGTATTCCGGAAGCACTTTCAGTTACTGATAGAATGTGTTCATCAGTTAACGTAGGTTCTTCAAAAGCAGGTATTAACATGGATGCTGTTGCTTTAATGGGTAAAATTATAAAACAAACTGCAGAACTAACTAAAGACCGTGATGGTTTTGGTTGCGCAAAATTAGTTGTGTTCTGTAATGCCGTTGAAGATAATCCGTTCATGGCAGGCGCCTTCCACGGCGTTGGTGAAGGCGAAACTGTTATTAACGTGGGTGTTTCAGGGCCTGGTGTTGTTAGCCACGCATTGAAAAATATGAAAGGCGCATCAATCGACCAAATTGCAGAAACTATTAAAAAGACAGCGTTTAAGATTACAAGGGCTGGTCAACTTATTGCTGAACAAGCTTCAAAGCGCTTGAATGCTGAATTCGGTATTGTTGACTTATCATTAGCACCTACACCAGTTATGGGCGATAGTGTTGCGCATATTTTAGAAGAAATTGGTTTAGCACAAGTTGGCGCACACGGAACAACTGCAACTTTAGCAATGCTTAACGATGCAGTTAAGAAGGGTGGCGTAATGGCAAGCTCTAACGTTGGTGGCTTGTCTGGTGCGTTTATTCCAGTAAGTGAAGATATCGGAATGATAAATGCAGCAAAGAGTGGCGCTATTACTTTAAGCAAGCTTGAAGCAATGACTTGTGTATGTAGCGTAGGTATTGATATGGTAGCCGTTCCTGGCGATACACCTGCTAGCATACTTTCTGGCATGATTGCAGATGAAGCTGCTATCGGTATGATAAATAACAAAACTACTGCAGTAAGAGTTATCCCTGTTCCAAACAAGGGTGTTGGGGAAGAAGTTGAATTTGGTGGTTTACTAGGTTCAGCACCTATTATGGCAGTAAATCAAAATAGTTGTGAAGCATTTATAAATAGGGGTGGTAGAATGCCAGCGCCTATCCACAGCAATAAAAACTAATAAAAAAGGGCAGTTGTAATGATAGACAATAAGTATAAATGGGCAGTTGAAGAAATTTATAATAGCGTTGAAGATTGGAATAAAGATTACGATAATCTTTTTGATAATTTAGATTTTGAACGTTTTCGTGGCAAACTTGCAAACAAGCAAGACTTTTTAGCATGCATGAAAGAACAAGAAAGAATTACTAGAATTTTAGAAAAACTTTCAGTTTATGCAATGATGAAGCACGATGAAAATACGGCAGATGCATTATATGATTCTTTAACTTCAAAAATAACGGCAGTTGGCGTTAAACTTGGTGCAATGACTGCATTTATTATGCCTGAACTTACAAGTCTATCAGAACAAACCTTAAATCAATTTATTTTAGATGAAGACTTAAGTGAATACGATTACTTTTTGAAAGGCGTTCTAAAATCAAAGGCGCACGTGCTTTCTGAAAAAGAAGAAAAAATTCTAGCAGAAAGCGGAGAAGCAATGTCTTCGTTTAGAGATATCTTTACAAAGGTAGATAATGCTGACCTTGATTTTGGCACTGTTAAGCACGGCAAAGAAAAATTGCCTTTAAGCCATGGCACTTATGGTGTGATAATGCACTCTGAAGATAGAGCGTTAAGAAAAAAGGCTTTCAATAAGTATTACGATGCATACATTTCATTAATAAACACAATATCTGCAACCTATTACGGAAACGTTAAAAAGGACGTGTTCTTTGCAAAGGTCAGAAAGTATTCTTCAGCACTAGATAAAGCATTGACAGGTGAAGACGTTGACAAGGTTGTTTACGAAAATCTGATTAAAACCACTAATAAAGCACTTCCAAAACTACACAAATATATGAGCGAAAAGAAAAAACTTTTAGGCTTAAACAAAATGCATATGTACGACGTGTACGTGCCGGTAGTTGAAGGTGCTGAAATTAAACTAGATTATGAAGATGCTTACGATTTAGTTGTTAAAGGTCTTGCACCTTTAGGTAAAGATTATCAAGACCTATTGCTTAAGGCAAAAAATGAAAGGTGGCTTGACGTTTACGAAACGCAAAATAAGAGAAGTGGTGCTTATAGCGTGGCAGTTTACGATACACACCCTTACGTGTTATTAAACTATCAAAAGACCACGCACGATGTGTTCACGATAGCGCACGAAATGGGGCACAGTATACATTCTTATTTTTCTAATCGCACTCAACCTTATGCTAAAGCAGATTACACCATTTTCGTTGCAGAGGTTGCAAGCACGGTAAACGAAGTTCTTTTGATTAGATATATGCTTGCCACTGAAACTGATAAAAAACTTAAAAAGTATTTGCTTTCATATCTTTTAGAAATGATTAGAACAACACTCTTTAGGCAAACCCAGTTTGCAGAGTTTGAACAAATCGTTCACGACATGGTGGAAAAAGGTCAACCATTAACAAAAGATAATTTGTCTGAAGTGTATTTAGACCTTAACAAAAAATACTATGGCCGTTCAGTTATAAGCAAAGGCAAAATCAAATACGAATGGGCGAGAATACCACATTTTTACAGGGCATTCTACGTCTACAAGTATGCAACGGGTATAATCAGTGCACTTGCTATTGCTGATAGAATTTTAACCGAAGGTCAAACTGCCGTTGATGATTACTTTAAGTTCTTATCTTCAGGTGGCAGTGATGGTCCTGTTGAACTGCTAAAGATTGCAGGCGTAGATTTAACTGACAAAAAGCCTTTCCTTTCAGCGTTTAAGGTGTTTGAAGATACGCTAAATGAATTTATAGAGCTATAAAAATTAAAAAGGCAATTAAACTAGGGGAAAAAAGATTTACATATAAGGAGAAAAATCATGGCAAAGAACATGGCAAAGAATTTAGGGGATATGCCACATAATTTAGAAGCAGAACAAGCGCTACTTGGCTGTTTGCTTATGGATACAAAAATTCAAGTAGAAATTTCAGGATATATTAAGGAAGAAGATTTTTATGCTGAATCACATAAAAACATTTTCCATGCAATGAACGATATTATTAAGAGAAACCTTGCAGTAGATATGGTTACTCTTATCGACGCGTTAGAAAAACTAGGCACACTAAACGATGCGGGTGGGATTTCTTATATAACTGAACTAACCAAGGTTATTCCATCATCAGCAAACTACAATAGATATTTAGAAATAGTTCAACGCGATAGTCTACTTCGAAAACTTATTAAAGGTTCTGCTGAAGTTATTAGCGAATGTCAAAAAAGTCAAGATAAGGACTCTGCTTTAGCATTTGCTGAAAAGACAGTTTATGATATTTCTAACATGTCTGATACTAGTGAAATGGTTAAGATTAACAAAGTTATCCCTGCCGTAATGGAAAAGTTTGATGAGTTAAGTAAAGATAAATCTAGTTATAGGGGTATTAAGACAAACTTTAAGGGCATAGATAATCTTCTTAACGGCATACATAATAGCGACCTAATGATACTTGCAGCCCGTCCTGCAGTAGGTAAAACTTCGTTTGCTATGAATATTGTTGAAAATATTGCTCTTCAAGGATATTCTTGTGCAGTATTCTCTCTAGAAATGGGCAAGGATCAACTTGTACAAAGAATGATGTGTTCAGTTGCCGGCGTTTCTATGGAAAGCGCAATGAAGGGCAAGATGAACAAAACCGAATGGTTAAAGATTGCAAAGGCAAGGGAAGCATTATCTCAAGCAAAAATCTTTATTGATGACTCTGCTATGATTACTCCACAACAAATGCTATCTAAATGTAGAAGATTAAAGAGTAAGTATGGTTTAGATTTGGTAATGGTCGACTATATTCAACTTATGTCTACTGATAGAAGTTCAAAGAGTGATAACCGCCAACAAGAAATTAGTGAAATTTCAAGAAGTCTAAAGATTTTAGCAAAGGAAGTTAACGTTCCAGTGCTTGCACTATCACAATTATCACGTGCCGTTGAATCAAGAAAAGGTCGTCCACAACTTGCCGACTTAAGAGAATCAGGCGCAATCGAACAAGACGCAGATATCGTAATGTTTATTCATAGACCTGACAGGGGCGCAACCGAAAAGGAAATTGCTGAAGGTAAAGTTCAAAAGAACGTTGCTGAAATTTGTATTGAAAAGCATAGAAATGGTCCAACAGGTATCGTTAAGTTATTCTTCAAGGGCGAATGTACAAAGTTCTTGAACTTAAACGAAGAAACGGGCGAAGTTGATGGTGATGAAAGCGCAAAGCCAACTAACGTAAACGTAAGTGGATGCGAAAGTTTACCACCAAAAGAAGATGCCGTTTTTAATGACTACGTTCCACAAGATGACGACGTACCACCAGAACAAGACTTTACACCAGCAGTAAGCATTGACGACGAGATTTTTTAATATGCAAACTAAAATATGTCAAATAGATAATGAGAGCATAGCAAAGGCTACCGAAATTTTATTATCTTCAGGCGTAGTTGGTATACCTACTGAAACGGTATACGGACTCGGTGCTGTGGGTACTGATAGTATTGCAGTAAAAAAGATTTATGAAATTAAAGGTAGACCAAGTGATAACCCACTTATTGCTCACGTACATAAAGACTACGATCTAAATAAACTTGTTTACATAGAGCAAGATTACGTGTACGACTTAATAAAACAGTATACACCAGGTCCACTTACAATGGTATTCAAAAGTAAAGGCGTTGTTTGTGATGAAGCCGTGTGTGGTGGAAAAACTTTAGCAGTAAGAATACCAGCACATAAAGGTTGTCAAGAACTGCTTAAGGCAATAAACTTACCTATAGTTGCACCGAGTGCAAATCTTTCTAAACACACGTCGCCAGTTACAGCAGAGCACGTTTATAACGACCTTAATGGCAAACTAGAACTTATTTTGGACGGCGGAAAGTGTAGTGGGGGTATTGAAAGTACCGTTCTTGACTGTACGGGCGAAGTGCCAAGAATTTTAAGGGCAGGGCTTATCACTAAAGAAATGATAGAAAAAACTTGTGGCGCTTGCCAAATAGCCATGCATAAAAGTACTGATGAAGTGCGTTCGCCAGGTGTAAAATATAAGCATTATAGACCAAGATGCCAAACGGCGCTTTATGGTTATGATCAAACGGAACAAGCGCTAGAAAGGTATAAATTAGAAGAAAAGTTAGGCAACAAGCCTTATCTTATGTGTTCAAACGAGCATGCTGGTAAGTTTGAAGGTAAGAATTTATTGTTGTTAGGTAATACTGATGAACAAGTTGCATCTAATTTATATGATAAACTTTTAGAAGGCGAAGGTAAGGCAGGGATAATAATTGCTATAGCAATGCCTAACGAAAAGGGCGTAAACCTTGGCATTATGAATAGGATGAAAAAATCATGCGAGTAAAAAACAAGAAGATTTTGTTCGTTTGCACTGGCAATACTTGTAGAAGCCCTATGGCTGAAATAATACTTAAAACCAAACTAAAACTTGCAGGGATAACCGACGTAAAGGTATGGAGTGCAGGAATAAACACGGTTGACGGCTTAAAGATGAGTGAAAACTCGTTTAAGGCGTTAAAACTTATGGGTTATAAGCCATACGGATTTAAGTCAAGGCAAATAACAGAAGACATGATTAAAAAAAGCCACTTGATTTTGTGTATGACAAGTGGGCATAAACTTGCACTAAATACATTTGATAACGTTTACACTGTTAAAGAAGCAACAGGACTTGATGACGTTATTGACCCTTATGGTGCAAATATAAACGTGTATATAAAAACGTCTCACCAAATAGAAGACGTGTGTAACGTGATTATAGAAAATATTTTACAAGAAAAAGGAGATAATTAATTATGAAAATTGCAATAGGATGTGACCACGGTGGAATAAACTTAAAACCAGTTCTAACTGCTTATCTTGAAAAGAAAGGGGTAGAATTTAAGGATTTTGGGACTTTTGATAATGCTTCAGTTGACTACAATCAATTTGCAGAAGCAGTAGGTAATGCTGTAGCATCAGGCGAATACGAAAAAGGTATTTTAATTTGTGGTACAGGTATTGGTATGAGCATTGTTGCTAACAAGATTAAGGGTGTTCGTTGTGGACACTGCCACGACGTGTTTTCAGCAAAGATGACAAGACTACATAACGATGCTAACGTTTTAGCATTAGGCGAAAGAGTTGTGGGACCTGGTCTTTTCTTGGAAATTGTTGAAGCTTTCTTATTTACCGAATTTTCTGGTGATGAACGCCACGCAAGAAGAGTTCAAAAGATAAAAGATATTGAAAATAGAAACTTTAAATAGATAAATGATATTGATGCACTTTAGGATGACAAATATATAAAGTGGATTAAGGGGAAACAATAGTATGGGAAAATTAAAAAAAGCTATCATTCCTGCCGCAGGGCTAGGCACAAGGTTTTTACCAATAACAAAGGCATTGCCAAAACCAATGCTACCTGTTTTGGATAAACCAACTATTCAGTACATAATTGAAGAACTTAAATCGGTTGGTATTGAAGAAATTATCGTAGTAGTAAGCCCGGGTTCAGAAATAATTAAACAGCATTTTGGACCACGTGATGAATTGATGGAAAGACTATTAGCAGATGGAAAGCAAGCACTTTACCAAATCGCTAAAGACACTTGTAGGCCAAATATAAGATTTGTAGTTCAACATCAAGCAAACGGACTTGCAGGTGCAATTTTATGCGCAGAAGAATACGTCAAAGACCAACCTTTTGCATTGTTACTCGGCGATGAACTTTTAGTTGCCGATAACGGCAAGCAATCTTGTATTAGCAAGCTTGTTGAAATTTACGAACAAACGGGAAAAAGCGTTATGGCAACTATGGAAGTTTTTGGCGATGACGTAAGTAAGTATGGTAACATAAGTTTTGAAGTTGATGATAACGGCATTATGGAAGTAAATGCAATTATTGAAAAACCAAGTATAAATGATGCGCTTTCAAACAATGCTATAATTGGCAGATACGTCCTTTCTGAAAAGGTAATGGATTACCTAAAGGTATTAAAGCCACACGGTAGGGAAATTTATCTTACAGATGCTTTAGATGCTCTTGCAAAAGAAGGAAATTTATTAGCATCTTGTATTGAAGATGATAGGTATGACGTTGGCGATAAGTTTGGATACATTAAGGCTAACGTAGAGATGGCGTTAAAGAGTAAAGAAATTGGTGAAGAAACCAAAGAATACCTAAAAAATTTAGTAAATTTATTGTAAACTAGTAGGAAACTAACATTCATGATAGATAAAGTATGTAATCAATGTGGAACGAGTTTAAGTAGTTTTTATTCAACGGGAATGCTCGGCTGTCCATATTGCTATAAAGCGTTTGATAAGGAAATAATTAAAACGCTACATAAAATACAAGGCAAGGCTTTCCACGTAGGTAAAGAGCCAAAACAAAGTTTCCTTGATAAGCAACTATTAGATGAATACAAAAGGCTTATCATGGAAAAAGAAAAGGCTACTATTGAAGGCAGATTTTCAGATATTCGTTTTCTTGCAGACAAAATTTTACAGCTTTCTAATGAGCTAAAGGATAGGGGGATTTTGTAATGACTACTAAAAACCTTGACCTTTATGCAGGAAATATTATCATGACAAGGATTAGGCTTGCAAGAAATCTTTCGGGCTATCCTTTCAAAATTACTGATACTGCGCTTGCAAAAAATATAGTTAAAAAGGTATATACAGCATTAGCGCGTACTGACACTTTCAATCTCTTATATATATCTAATTTTAGTGACACTAAATTAGAATCCATGAAAGAAAGACACTTAATTAGCCAAAACTTAATAGATAATAGAGAGTTTGGTGCTGTGCTTATAAATCAAGATGAAAGCATTTCAGTTATGGTCAATGAAGAAGACCATATTAGAGAGCAATGTTTTATGCCTGGCCTTATGCTTAAAGAAGCATATGATAGAATAAACAAGGTTGATGATGATATTGCAAAGAGTTTAGATATTGCTTTTGACCCAACCTATGGTTATTTAACGGCTTGTCCATCTAATTTAGGAACGGGTATGAGAGCGTCGGTTATGATGTTTTTACCTGCTTTAACCGAAAGTGGGAAAATCCATAGTTTAGTTAGGGAAGCGCAAAAATTAGGGCTAACCGTTCGTGGTCTTTATGGCGAAGGCAGTACTGCCGAAGGGTATATTTATCAAATAAGTAACGAAGTTACTTTAGGTGTTAGTGAAGAACAAATTATAAACGAAGTTGAGCAAACTGTATTGCAAATTTGCGAAGCTGAACATGATGAAATGTTAAGGCTATACGTCAAAGATGAGTTGAGGACAATGGATAGGGCAAAGAAATCTTACGGCGTACTTACAAATGCAGTAATGCTTAATTACAACGAATTTTTATCACACATAGCAAACGTAAAGCTTGGCGCAATGCTTGGAATGATAGATATAAGTGATTTAACACAAATTGATGAACTAATCATTCGTGTTAGACCAGCCAACGTTTGTGAGCAGTACGGTAAAAAATTATCAAGCTTAAATAGAGACCTTTTCCGCGCTGAAATTGTGGGGCAAAAATTAATTAAGATGAAAGAATAGGGGGCTATATGTATTTTGAAGCTTTTTCAAGAAACGTAAATCAAGTAATAGACGTATCGACTGCTATTGCTAAAAAGTATGGCTGTCGTTATATAGGTAGTGAACATATTTTATTTGCTTTAATAAGCGTAACAGATGGTAGGGCTTCTGCCCTATTAAGGGAAGCAGGTGTTGATGCAGATAGATACGCAATGTATTTTAAAAGAACTATTCAACCAACGCTTGTTATTCCAGGCAATATGTTTACACCAAGAACAAAGCGCCTTTTTGAAAGGGCGGCGGAAGTTTCGCTAAAATCACATTCAGGCTACGTTGGTACTGAACACTTGTTGCTTGCCCTTTTGGCAGAAGATGATAGCGTTGCAGTGTCTATCTTAAAGCAATTAAGAGTTAACGTAGATAAAATGATTGATGAACTTATTTCTTCAATTATGGGTAAGGTTAACGATGATAGCGATAGAGAAGATGAACAAGAAGAACTTGCTTTTAGTAATTCAATAAAATCAGCAAACCTAAATAATCGTGAAGGTTTATACGGAAGTAAAAATTTTAATCCAAACGATGATTTGGGTGACCTTGCCAAGTTTGGCGTAAACTTGAATAAGCAAGCGCAAGACGGTAAGTTAGATCCTGTTATTGGTAGAAAAAAGGAAATTGATAGGGTAATTCAAATTCTTTCAAGAAGAACCAAAAATAATCCTATTTTAATTGGTGAACCGGGCGTTGGTAAGAGTGCTGTAGTTGAAGGGCTTGCACAAGCCATAGTTAGGGGCAACGTTCCTGAAATTTTAGCAAACAAGATCGTTTTTTCTTTAGACGTTGCAGGTATGCTTGCAGGTGCAAAATATCGTGGTGACTTTGAAGAAAGGCTTAAAAACACCATAAATATTGTTAAACAAAATGGCAATATTGTGCTATTTATTGATGAAATTCATACTATCGTCGGCGCAGGTGGTACGGGCGAAGGCAATATGGATGCTGCAAATATATTAAAGCCTATGCTATCTCGTGGGGAATTACAAACCATTGGCGCAACCACTATTGATGAATATAGAAAGTATATAGAAAAAGATGCTGCGTTAGAGCGCCGTTTCCAACCTATTATGGTAGAAGCCCCAACTCCTGAAGAAACTGTGGAAATTTTGAAGGGCTTAAGGGACAAGTATGAATCTCACCATGGGGTTTCAATTCCTGATGATGCTATAATTTCAGCAGTTGAATTATCTGATAGATATATTACCGATAGATTTTTACCTGATAAAGCAATCGACTTAATTGATGAAGCTGCATCAAGAGTAAGGTTAGATAGCTATAATTCGCCTGCAGAAGCAAAGCAAAAGGAAAAGGAATTAAATGCTTTAATTGCACAAAAGAACAACGCAAAAGACCGCGATGAATTTGACCGTGCAATAAAGATAAATAAAGAAATTGAAAGGGTTAATAAAGAACTTGATGAAATTCGCGCTAGGGCATCTAAAAATGCTGTAAATCGTGAAAAGTTAATGATTACCCCTGAAGATATTGCAAAGATTGTAAGTAATTGGACGGGCGTTCCGGTTGTTAAACTAACACAAACCGAAGCACAAAAATTATTAGATTTAGAAAGCGTATTACACCAAAGGGTTATTGGTCAAGACGATGCTGTTCGTGCCGTTTCTGACGCCATTAGAAGGGCTAGAGCAGGCTTAAAAGACCCTAATAGACCAGTTGGCTCATTTATATTCGTAGGGCCTACTGGTGTTGGTAAAACCGAACTTTCTAAAGCGCTTGCTGAAACGGTTTTCGGCAATGAAGACAGTATTATTAGAATAGATATGAGTGAATACATGGAAAAGCACGCAGTATCTAAATTAGTAGGCGCGCCTCCGGGTTACGTAGGTTATGATGAAGAAGGGCAATTGACCGAAAAGGTTAGAAGAAAACCTTATTCAGTAGTCTTATTTGATGAAATAGAAAAAGCACACCCAGACGTATTTAATTTAATGTTACAACTTCTTGATGATGGTAGACTTACCGACAGTAAGGGAAGATTAGTAAGCTTTAAAAACTGTATTATTATCATGACGTCTAACGTAGGTGCAACTGAAATTCAAAAGAAGGCAACTTTAGGATTTTTGGGTAACGGAAGTAACGAATACGATAACATGTGTGATAAGTACATGGATGCGCTAAAAGAAAAGTTCCGCCCAGAATTCTTAAACAGAATTGATGATATTATCGTGTTCCATAAGTTAAAGAGAGAAGATACTGCTCAAATTGCGCAAATTATGCTTGCAAACTTAAGAAAGCGCCTTGCAGTAATTCAGGTTAGTATGGAATTTACCGATAGAGCTATGGATCTTCTTATTGACAAAGGCTATGATGATAATTATGGTGCAAGACCGTTAAAGAGGGTTATTCAACGCTATATTGAAGATAAACTCAGTGAAGAAATTTTAAGGGGCGAACTAGCATCTAATTCATCAATTTTAATAGATGAGCAAGACGGTCAGTTCGTGTTTATCAAAAACTGATTAAACTATCGGTTAAGATGACTAAAAGTTTAAATTTATTTTTGACAAAGTCAAAATTAAAAAAGGGAAATTACTATCCCAAATAGTATAAATATGTAAGGAGGGGAAATTATGAAAATTGAATTCACAAGCAGAAACTATGAACTAGGCGAAAAACTCAAGAACATAACCGAGCAAAAGCTTCAAAGGTTAGACAAGTATTTTACTGATGATGACGCTAAAGTTAAGGTTAGCTTTAAGCGCCAAGCAAATGCGTTAACGACGGAAGTAATGTTAGATTATGCAGGCAAGTTTGTACGCGCAACGTCAACTAGTGATAATTTTTACGATAATATTGACGTGGTTATCCCCAAGATAGAAGGTCAAATTCGTAAACATCGCACCAAGTTTGACAAGCACCAAAAGAACACGGCATATCGTGAACAAGCAGTTTACGATACGGCTGATAGGGATGAAGTTAAGGCTAATATCGTTAAAGATAAAAAGTTTAAGCTTGCACCTATGACAGTTAATGAAGCCATTGAAGAAATGGAACTTTTAGGTCATGCATTCTACGTGTTTTTAGATGCTAAAACAAATTCTATTCAAATTATTTATCAAAGAAAGGACGGGGATTTAGGTTTAATTCAACCTGAAATCTAAAAATATGCAAGTAGGAATATCAACAGCAACGCTGTTTGGTAGATGCTATACTGAAGATGCGTTAGAGTTCTTATCAAAAAATAAAGTTGACTCGGCAGAAGTTTTCCTTGCAAGTTATTGTGAATACAATAAAGAGTTTGGCAAACTTTTGCAAGAGAAAAAAGGAAATACTAACGTTCATTCGGTACACGTTTTAACCACGCAGTTTGAACCACAACTGTATAGTCTTAACCAAAGGGCTATGGAAGATTCTTTCAAAATCCTTGATGGTGCAATGCAAGCCGCTAATCTAATCGGTGCAAACTATTACACCTTTCATGGTGGTGCAAGGTTTAAGAGGACGCCTTTTAAGATTGATTACGAAAGGGTTTCAAAAATCACACAAAGAATTATAGATAGCATTAAACCGCACGGTTTAACACTTGCTTACGAAAACGTGCATTGGGGCTACTATAACTACATAGGCTTTTTTGAAGAAATAAGAAAAAGAACAAACGGACTAAAAGCCACGCTTGATATTAAACAAGCAAGGCAAAGCGATATCCACTATTCAAAGTTTATTGAAGAAATGGGCAGTGATATTGTAACCGTGCATTTATCTGATATAAATAGCGATGGCAAAATGTGTTTGCCTGGTTGTGGCAAAACTGATTTTAACGACTTATTAAAAAGGTTAAAGGACGTTGGGTTTAACGGTGCGCTTTTAATAGAAGCATACCAAAAAGATTTTGATAGTTATGATGAGCTCTTTAATAGTCTTGAATTTATCAAAGAACTTGCATATAAAATTTTTTAACTAAAAAACACAAAAAGCTAACAAAAAAGAGAAAAGGTACTGCATTTGCAGTACCTTTTTTGTTGACTTACGTACGTATTTTTGACTTTACACACAAAAACACTGCCACTAAATTTGTGACAGGTTTTGACGTGTGGTCTGTTCAACTAGAACGGTTAAATTAGTAAACTTTTTACCTTTCTTATTCTTGTGGTTTAGCTTTTTCAGTTTCGAAAGCAGTTAAAATAGTTTTAATTAACTCTTCTCTTGTTTCTGTATTGATTGGGTGAGCGATGTCTTTATATTCGCCATCAGCAGTCTTTCTGCTTGGCATAGCAATAAAGTTACCTTCGCTACCTTCAATAACTTTGATATCGTGAATTACAAAGCAGTCATCAATAGTGATTGAGGCAACGGCCTTAAGCTTGCTGTCTTCTTTTTTCACGATACGCACTCTTACGTCTGTGATTTTCATATAAATTTACCTTCCTATCTATATTGATACCATTTTATCATAAATTTTATTACATTACAATACCTTTTTTAAAAAAATATGCAAATTTTTAACAAAAAAGTATAATTTTTTACTTTTTTTCATATTGTTTTGTATGGAAATAAGCAATTTTATTAAATCAAAACAAAAAATACATTTTATCGGCATAGGTGGAGTTAGTATGAGTGCTCTTGCTAAACACCTAAAAAAGTATGGCTATTACGTTTCTGGTAGCGATATTTGCACAGATTTAGCAGATGAACTTACAAGTTTAGGTATAGAGTTTATACCATATCATCATGAAAAAAACGTAAAAAACAGTACTGCAGTTATTTTTTCTTCTGCAATTTCTGAAGATAACGTTGAACTTGTTGAAGCAAGAAAGTCGGGCGCTTTAGTTATTAAAAGAAGCGTGCTGTTAGGTATGATAGCAAAGCAGTATAGATACTCTATAGGCATAAGTGGAAGCCACGGAAAAACCACCTGTACTTCAATGCTTGCACATATTTTCAAGTGTGCAAACAAACAGCCTACCGTATTTTTGGGTGGGGTTGATAGAACGTTTAACAATTATTGTTTTGGAAAAAAAGAATACGTTATTGCAGAAGCTTGCGAATATAAGAAAAATTTACTAGATTTAAGGGTTGATACTGCAGTAATTTTAAATATTGATAACGACCATTTAGATAGTTACTCTAATATGGTGGATATGATAACTACTTTTGAAAAGTTTTCAAAAAACAGTTTGATAATAACAAATGCTGATGATGAAAACTGTCGGCCTATATTCAATAATAAAACTATAACTTTTGGAATAAACAAAACTGCTGATTTTATGGCAAAACGAATAACAAAAAATAATATTGGATATAGTTTTACATGCTATGCGTATGGTCAAAGGTTAGGCAGGATAAACTTAAAAATTATGGGTAAACACAACGTGTATAACGCCCTTTCAGCAATGGCTGTTGCTAACTACTATAAAATACCTTTTGAATACCAAAAACAAGCGCTAGAAGGTTTTTTAGGGGTGGATAGAAGAAATGAATATTTGGGCAAAATATTTAATCTTTATGCTTACGCTGATTATGCTCACCACCCAAAAGAATTAAGCGCAACCATAAATGCTTTTAACGAAAAAGAAGAAAAGTACATTACTGTTTTTCAGCCACACACTTATTCAAGAACAAAGTTTTTAATGAATGATTTTATAAGTGTACTTATAAACCAACAAAATTTAATAATTTTAGATACCTATTCGGCAAGGGAAAAGTATGATGAAAGTGGCAGTGCAAAAACACTTTATCAAAATATGGTTAATAGTGGGAAAAAGGATATTTATTTTGTACAAGATGAAGATGAATTAAAAGCACAAATTGAACAAGTTAAACTTGATAACCAAAGCATATTGTTTTTAGGGGCAGGGGATATTTATCAAAAAGCAAAAAAGATTATTTTTGATAGTAAAAATAATAAAAATTAATTTGTGCTAGCAAAAATTTTATAAAAATGGCATTAAACTATTGCAAAAAAATCATTTATATTGTATCATAATATAGTAAATAAAATATGGAGAAAATATCATGATACAAAAAAAGAGAAAAATTTCAATTTTAGGTACAGGTAACGTAGGTGCTACAATCGCTTACGCATTAACACTTCAAGGCGTATGTTCAGAAATCGTTCTTGTTGACATCAACAAGGAAAAGGCTGAAGGTGAAGCATTAGATATCGCTCAATGCGCTGCTTGTGTTCCATCTTGCAAAATTTGGAGTGGTGAATATGCTGATATCGCTGGTTCAGACGTAGTAGTTATTACTTTCGGTGTTGGTAGAAAGCCTGGTCAAACAAGACTTGACCTTGCTGCAATCAACGTAAACATCTTAAAGAGCGTTATTAAAGAAAACAAAATTGCTGAAATCGCTCCAAATGCTTTATACGTAGTAGTAAGTAACCCAGTAGACGTATTAACATACGTTGTTATGAAAGATACAGGTCTTCCAAAGAACCAAGTTATCGGTACAGGTACACTTCTTGACTCTAATCGTTTACAACAAGCTGTTGCAGCATACTGCAACGTTGATGCTAAGAACGTAACTGCTTACGTATTTGGTGAACACGGTGATGCTTGTATGGCTCCTTGGAGTTTATGTACTGTTTGCGGTATGCCAATTAAAGATTACTGCACAAAGATTATGGGCGTAAATGAAGCAGACCTAGAAGTTGAACTTGAAAATATCTACAAGGGTATGGTTGCTGCAGGCTCTAAAGTTATTAAGGCTAAGGGTGCTACTTTCTATGCAATCGCTGCATCAACAGTTCAATTAATTAAGGCATTATTTGCTGATACTGAAACAATTTTACCAGTTGCTACTTATCTTGATGGCGAATACGGTGCTAAAAACCTTTGCACTGGTGTTCTTTGCAAAGTTGGTGGTAACGGCTTTAAAGAAATCGTTCAATTACCATTACCTGAAGATGAAATGAAGTTATTCTCTGAAAAACTTGAATCTTTAGATAAGACTTTTGAAGCTCTTAACGTTAGATAATTAGTTTTTAAGAAAAACTTAATAACTCTTTAATAATAAAAAGGGAGTAGTTGACGCTTTATTTAAGCGTACGCATTGTCGTCAGTACGGTGAATAACCCGGTAATGCGTGATTACTTAGTAATTTAACAAGACTTTTATCGTGAAAGCGATAAAAGTCTTTTATTTTGTTAATAATATACAAAGGAGAAAATGAAATGACTTTTTGGACAATACCATTAATTATCGTTGGTATGGTGCTACTTATCAAAGGTGCGGATTACTTTGTTGATGGTGCAAGTAATATTGCAAGGGCATTAAAAATCCCTACGCTTATTATAGGTTTAACTTTAGTTTCTTTAGGTACAACATTACCTGAATCTTCAGTTTCTATCATGACGGCTCTTCAAGGCTCAAGCGATATGAGTTTAGGTAACGTGGTTGGCTCTAACATTTTTAATACTATAGTTATTTTAGGTATTGGCGCACTTATTTGCCCAATAGCAATCAATAAGGAAGCAAAAAATCTTTATATACCTATTTTATGTGGCTTATACGTTCTTTTAATTATGTTTGCTTTCGTTATTACACCTTATAGCTTGGATACGTGGGAAGGTATTATTTTAATCCTTTTACTTATCGGCTATTTAACATTAGTTGTTTTAAGGGCGCTTTCAAGCAGTAAAAAAATGCTTGATGGACAAGATACAGAAGACGAAGAAGCTATTAAACCTATCTGGTTATCATTAATTCTAGTAGTAATCGGTGTTGCAGGTATTGTTTTTGGTGCAGATTTAGTTGTTGATAATGCTGTAGTTTTTGCAACAGCAGTTGGTATGAGTGAAAAATTAGTTGGCTTAACAATTCTTTCAGTTGGTACTTCACTTCCTGAATTAATCACAGGTATAGTTGCTGCAGTTAAGAAAGAAAACGACATTGCTCTTGGTAACATCGTTGGTGCTTGTACATTAAATATCATATTCATTTTAGGTGTTTGCTCAACAATCGTTCCTTTAGCAGTTGCAAGTGCAGTACTTGTTGACCTATTAGTTATGTTAGCAACAGGTTTAGTATTATTAACAATAGTATTTACAAGCAAAAAACTTAACAAATGGCACGGTTTGGCAATGATTGCTATGTACCTTGCTTACCTTGTTTATATCATTATTAGAAACTAATATTTATAAAAATTTAATATGTAAAAGTTAATATATGCAAGCCAAATATGACTTGCATATATTTTTATTTTGTTGAATTATCAACAAAAAATATACTTGCAAAATATTGTTACATGTGGTACAATATTATAAGGAGAATTTTTATGAAAAAATTAAAACCTTTTGATATGTATAAAAAGCCAAATAAACCGGTATGGTATTTAAAGTTGGTGCAACTTATTGCTACACCTTTTTATTGTTTGTTTACTAAAAGCAAGGTAAAAACTGAAAAGGCTGTAAAAAAGATAAAAGGGCCTTACTTTATTCTTGCAACACACCATGCGTTTTTAGATTTTCCACAATTATCTTACGGGCTTTTACCTAGGTATATTAACTGGGTTGTTGCTATTGATGAATACTGGCGTGGGGAATGGTTGTTACGTGGCTTTGGTAGCATTGCAAAGCGTAAGTTTACCCACGATATTTCAACGGTTAAAAACATTATATATGCCATTAAAGAATTGAAGCAACCGGTGGCAATTTATCCCGAAGCAAGGTTTTCTTTTGCGGGCATTAATGAAAAGTTAGATGATGGTTTAGGTAAGATGTGTAAATTCCTAAACGTTCCTGTAGTAATGTGTAAAGCAACTGGTAACTACATAAATTCTCCACAATGGGGTAAAAAGCCTTTTAGGTTTATAAAAAAGCAAAGCAATATCTATATGCTATTTACACCAGAACAATTAAAAGAGATGACAGCAGAACAAATTCAAGAAAGAATAGAAAAAGAATTTGTTAGAGATGAATATAAGTGGCAAGTAGAAAACAACTTGCATACAAAATGTAAAAAACGTGCTGAAGGTCTTCATAGAATTCTATATAAATGCCCTGTTTGTGGTAAAGAACATATGGATAGCAAAGGAATTTATCTATGGTGTAATGAATGTGGTGCTAAATGGGAAATGGATACTTTATCAAGATTAAACGGCATAAATACAGATAAAGGCTATTCTCATATTCCTGACTGGTATAATTGGGAAAGAGAAGAAGTTAGGGCAGAAGTTCAAAACGGCACTTACCACTTTGAAGATGACGTTAGGATAGAAGAATTGTTTGTTCCAAAGTTTGTACCTATAGGCGATGCGCATCTTGTTCATAATAAAGATGGCTTTACTATTACAGGCACTGCAAATGGTCAACCTTTTGAAGTTAAAAAGGCTGTTGCAGATATGTATTCTTGCCACGTTGAATATAATTTTTTTGACAGGGGCGACGCTATTGATATCGCAACAAAGGATAACACTTACTTTATGTATCCAAAGACTGCAAGAAATGCTATGACTAAAATTCACTTTGCAACAGAAGAACTTTACGATTTTTACGTAAGAAAAAAGTAAGTTGTAAGCAGGGTGGAAATTAAAAAAACTAAAACTAAAAATAAAAAACACACTTTGAGTTTCAAAGTGTGTTTTAACTTTTAAATATTAATTATTGATAAGGGAATAAGATTAGTTAACTTCAACGCCAGAAGGTGAGAACATAAAGATATTTTTACCCATTTCATAAACGCCACCACCAAGTGCGTAGATAGCGCCTGAAAGCATATCTAGTACTCTAATAGCCGTTTCGTTTTTAAGTTCTTCTAAATGCACCACAGCATTTTTGCCAGATCTTATAGCATCGATAATAAGTTCAACGTCGTCAAAAGCTGTAGGCTTAAAAACAGCCACAGGGCCTTTCTTATCGTTTACTTCAATACCATAACTGTAGTTAGTATCACTTAATTTTGTGCGGTCGTTTGTAGATTTTGTATCTCTACCAAACAAATCAAATATTCCCATAATTTTTATCCTTAATTGTTATAATTTCTTTGCCCAAAAATATCCTTGCCAAGTCTAATCATGTTGGCACCATGCTTAATGGTTAGTTTGTAGTCGTTAGACATGCCCATAGAAAGATATTCAAAAGGCAATCCTTTATTTTTTAAGTTGTCGTATAAATTTCTTGCTTTATCGCAAAGGCTAGCTAAATAATCTTCATCATCACTTTTTGGTAGCATTGCCATAAGCCCAACAATCTTAATGTTTTTGAACTCATTTTCAATTTGCAAAATACTATCAAAAGCATTATCCAAATCAAAGCCACTCTTTGATAATTCGCCACCAACGTTAATTTCAACTAAAACGTTTTGTGTAATGCCTTTATTTATGGCAAGTCGGTTAATTTCGGTTGCAAGCTTAATGCTGTCAACAGATTGAATTAAACCGACTTTACCAACTAAATATTTGGCTTTATTGGTTTGTAGGTGCCCAATAAAGTGTTGGTCTGCATTATTTATAAAACAAGTCTTTTCTCTAAACTCTTGAACTTTATTTTCAGCAACAACTTTTAAGCCTAAATCAATAGCCTTGTTTATAGTATCTGTAGCAACCATTTTGGTTGCACCAACTAGCGTTATAGGCTCGCCTAAATTGTTTCCGTCTTTAATAAGAGCAAAAATTTTATCTAAGTTGCTTTTTAGCATGTTATCTTTGGTTAATAACGTCAGCCATGTTATATAGGCCACAGTCCTTATTTACAATGTATTCAGCAGCTTTAATTGCACCATCGGCAAACACGCTTCTATCAGTAGCTTGGTGGGTTAGGGTAATAGTTTCAAAGCCAGAAGCAAAGATTACTTGGTGTTCACCAACAATACCACCGCCACGAACTGCGTGGATACCTATTTCGTTTTTATCACGTTTGCCAACAATACCCTCTCTTCCATAAGTGTAGTATTTTTCGTTTGCAACTTCTTTTACACCATCAGCAAGCATAAGAGCTGTGCCACTTGGTGCGTCTACCTTTTGGTTGTGGTGCTTTTCAATAATTTCAATATCAAAATCTTGTAAGCCTAAAGTAGCTTTTTTAACAAGGTCAATTAGCACGTTTACGCCAAGTGACATATTGCCTGAACGGAATAGTGCAACTGATTTAGATGCTTCTTTAACCTTTTCAACTTGTTCAGCAGTATAACCTGTTGCGCACAAAATTGCAGGGATTTTATTGTTTAAGCAAAAGTTTAAGACATTATCAAGGTTTGCTGGGGCAGAGAAGTCAATCACAACGTCCACCTTTTCGTTTACCTTGCCAAAACTATCATAGATAGGAAAGGCTGTGTTAGAACAATCGCTTTTAATATCTACGCCACAAACGGCTTGAACTTTTTGAGAGTTAAGGCTTGCTTCAAAAACCTTTTTACCCATTCTTCCGTTTGCGCCACTGATTAAAACGTTTATCATTTTTTACTCCTTAATGTCAAAACCAAAGCTCTTTAAGATAACTTTTAGTTTTTCGGTGTGTTGTGGTTCAAGTTCTGTTAATGGTGCTCTAACAATGCCATTGCCAAGACCGATAAGTTGACATGCCTTTTTAACAGGGATAGGGTTAACTTCAACAAACATTGCATCAATCAACGGCAATAATCTTTCTTGAAGAGCAGTAGCTTCTGCATTTTTGCCAGCATAGTAAAGTCTAGCAACGTCACCAACTTCTTTTGGTAAAACGTTAGATGCTACTGAAATTAAACCCATAGAACCAATACTCATCATTGCAAGGTTAAGGTTGTCGTCACCTGAATATAGGGCAGTCTTACCACGGATAAGTCTTGCAGTTTCGCAAATTTGTTCCATGTTACCACATGCTTCTTTAAGACCACCGATATTTTTGTGTTCAGCAATTTCAGCCATTGTAGTAGGTAAGATATTAACACCTGTTCTTGCAGGGACGTTGTAGCAAAGTACAGGAATATCAACGTTGTCACAAACGTCGTTATAATACTTAACTAAACCCTTTTGAGTACATTTGTTGTAGTAAGGGGTAACAACTAAAAGACCATCAGCACCGGCTTTTTGTGCAATTTGGCTTTTTTCAATAGCTGTTTTAGTACAGTTACAGCCAGAGCCTAAAATATATTTAACTCTACCTGCAATCTTATCATAAGAAAATTTTGCTATGTATTCATATTCAGCATCAGTGATGCAAGGTGTTTCGCCCGTTGTTCCTAAAATTGTAAGGGCATCAATGCCGTTATCAATTTGGTAATCAATTAACTTTCCTAATGCATCGTAATCAATACCATCTTGAGTAAATGGTGTAATTAAAGCAGTAGAAGTTCCCTTAAAAATAGTCTTATTCATAGTTAGTCCCCGTAAATTATTATAATTTGAGTGTAATTAGTTTAATTTGCCTTTTACTAAACCTAGTTCGATAACCTTTTCAGCAATTTGAACGGCGTTAGTTGCAGCACCCTTTCTGATGTTATCAGCAACACACCATAGGTTGATACCAGATTCAACAGTTTCGTCCTTTCTAATTCTACCAACGAAAACTTCATCTTTGTTTTCAGCAGTTAAAGCCATAGGGTATAGGTTAGAAGCACCATCATCTTGAAGAACAACGCCTTGTGCACTTGCTAATACCTTCTTAACTTCTTCAACAGTGCATGGCTTTTCAAATTCAAGGTTTATAGATTCGCTGTGGCCATAGTAAACAGGAACACGAACACAAGTTGCAGTAACTTTAATGTCTTGGTCGTTTAAGATTTTCTTTGTTTCAAAAATCATCTTATCTTCTTCTTTGGTGTAGCCGTTTTCTAGGAAAACGTCAATGTGTGGAATACAGTTGCCAAAGATAGGGTAAGGGAACTTTTTAGGAGCTTCTCCATTAATACCGTTCTTTAAATCGTCAAAGCCCTTAACACCAGCCCCTGAAACTGCTTGATAAGTAGAGTAGATAACTCTCTTAATCTTGAACGCTTCATGAAGTGGCTTTAATACTACCATCGCTTGGATAGTAGAGCAGTTAGGGTTAGCGATAATGTTCTTGTGCCATGCAATGTGGTCTGCATTACATTCTGGAACAACTAGTGGAACGTTTGCGTCTCTTCTCCAAGCGTTAGAGTTGTCAATAACTAAAATGCCGTGTTTAGCAAAAATTGGGGCAAATTCCTTACTAACGTCTCCACCTGCAGAGAATAGAGCGATGTCAATATTTTTGTCAATAATATTTTTTTCAGCAAGTTCAATAACTTCGTGGGTTTTGCCCATGAATTCAATTTTAGAACCTGCAGATTTTGCTGATGCAAATAAATAGTAATTTTCAACTGGTAATTGTCTTTCTGTTAAAACTTGTAAAAATTTTCTGCCAACCATGCCGGTTGCGCCTACGACTGCTACGTTATACTTTTTCATAGCTTTATTACTCCTATAAACATAATATATGCATAGTTTAGCAAAGAAGAAAAAAAAAGTAAAGTTTTTTTAACGCTATACCCAATTTTTATTTGTAAAATATTAAATTTTAGTGTATATTTTATAGGTAGAAGTTTACACTTAACTCTACACTTGTTAATTACTTTAATTGGAGATAAAAATGGCTAAAAGAAAATCGGGTGGTTTTTTAGATAAATTCCTGCTTGGTAAGGAAAAATCGGAAGGATATGCAAGGGCGTCTCTTCCATCAAACAGATGGGAACTATATTGGGATATTTTTAAGAGTAGTTTCTTTAAGATAGTTGGGATAAACTTGTTGATTTTAGTGTTCTGCTTGCCACTAATCTTCGCATTATTTTTTAAAAACGCAATGGTGCAAGCATATGGTGCAATCTATCCTTTCTCCCAAAGTTTTGGGGTAGGTTATGGTGCTTTGCCTGAACTTAATGGGCTTGTGGAAAATATTCAAATTCAAACTAACACTTTAATTTTCCTATTGATGCCAGTATTGATGTTAATTGCGGCATTAGGATTTGCTGGTGGCGCTTACGTTATGAGAAATATGGTTTGGACGGAAGGTATTTTCGTGGCAAACGATTTTTGGCATGGTATAAAGAAAAACTTTAAGCAAATTGCAATTGTTATGGTTATTTATGGAATAGTTTTCTATATGACCATAATGGGCATTTCTACAAGCAACGTTCAAATAGCAACAAATCCACAAACTGCGTGGTTGTTTACAATTTATAAAGTGATTTCTTACGTTATTTTAGTTGCGTTTTCTATCATGACCCTTCATATGATAACTTTATCAGTTACTTATGAACTAAGTATCAAAGCTTTATTGAAGAATTCATTAATATTTACCATTGGTTTATTCCCACAAAGTGTATTTTTTGTTGCATTAGGTTTAATCCCTTACTTTATTACCTTATTTGGTGGAATATTTTTAGTAATTGGTGTGTTATGTATTTTATTTTTCGGTTTAGCGAACTTTTTCTTGATTTGGACAAACTTCTGTCAATGGTCTTACGATAAGTTTATTAACGAAAAAATCGGTGTTAAAACTAATAAGGGTATTTACGTTAAGAGTAAGGACGTTGAGTCTGGTGCGCTTAAGCAATACAATCAGCAAAAAGCGCTTGCTGAACTTGCAGCACTTAATAGGCGTCCTGTCAAACCAATTACTGACGATGAACTTCAAGTTGTTGAACTTCCAACATCGTATACAAGGGCTGACCTTGAAAGGCTTAACCAAAGTAAGCAAGCAATTTATGATGACCATGAACGTTACGTTGCAGAGCATACTATCGACAAAGATGGCGTTCAAAAGAGCGAAGACTTATTAGAACTTGAAAGACAAAATAAAGAACGTGAAAAACGTATAGAACAAGCAAAGAAAGAACTTGCAAAAAGAAAAAATGATGACTAAATTAAAAGACGCTTATGAAAATAGGCGTCTTTGAAAATTTATTACTAGATAAGGAGTTTACCTTGAATAAATTACTTAAGACAATAGTTTTTGAAAATGATATAACGTTATCGGTTTTAGATACCACAGACATGGTTAACGAAGCTATAAAAATGCACAATCTTACACCAGTAGCCGCTGCTGCACTAGGTAGAACATTAACCATTTGTACCTTTATGTCAAGCAACTTAAAAAACCAAAAAGATAAACTTTCAGTTACAATTAAAGGCGATGGTGCTGGTGGAAAAATCGTGGTTTGTGGCAATGGTGATTTAGAAATGCGTGGTTTTATTGACAACCCACAAGTTGACCTACCTTTAAGACCTGATGGAAAGCTAAACGTTGGTGGTTGTGTTGGTAAGAACGGTAGGCTTACGGTTGTTAGAAGCATGGGCTTAAAAGAACCATACACTGGTAGTAGCCAACTTATTACTGGTGAAATTGCAGAAGATTTTACTGCCTATTTTGCGTTTAGTGAACAACAACCAACAGCTATGGCTTTAGGTGTAAAAATTGGCACTGATGGTAAATGTGTTGGCGCAGGAGGGGTAATTGTGCAAGCTCTTCCAAACGCAAGCGATAACTCTTTATTCCTTGCTGAACAAATTGTAAAAGACTGCGCAAACGTTTCTACTTTAATTGAAGAACACGGGGCAGAGTGGATTGTAAAAGAACTTTTCTTTGCTGATAAATATCAAGAATATATACCACAATATAAGTGCCATTGCAGTAGAGAATATATAGAAAAAGTATTGATTTCTTTAGGTAAAAATCAGCTTGATGAAATTATAGAAAAGGAAGGCGACATTAAGGTTAATTGTGAGTTTTGTGATAAAGTTTACACATTTAATAGTGATGACGTTCAAGGTTTTTTTAAGTAAAAATGGCTGAAATTTTACAGTTTGAAAAAAGTCAAAAAAGATATCTAAATATTGCCGAAATTAGACAAAAAGAAGGGGATTTAGAAGGCGCATTGCTAGCACTTTTTGATGGTGAAAAGGTAAGTCCTTCGTATGAAATTTATAGAGAAATAGCCAAAATTTATTCACAAATGGACTTGTTGGAGCAGTCTAATAAATATTGGTTTAAGTATATGTTTTGCGCCCCTGATAATGAAGTTTCTATAAGCTATGAAGAACTTGCAATAAACTATTATTATCTTGACAATTTATGGGCAGCAGGATACTATATGCACAAAAAATTGTCAGTTGACGGCTATATCAATAGAGATGATATTGATAAAGAAGTTTTAGACTTTTTTAGTGGTGAAGAGTTAAGGAAAAATGCGTATAGAATAGTTTATCCTTACGATAAAGCAAATTATCAGCCTGAAATAAAAACAGCGAAAAGGGCACTTTGCGCAGGCGATTTTAAGCATGCTGTTCATAGCCTAGAAAAAGTTCCTTCTCTTTGTCTTGATCAAGAAAGTGATGGCGAGTTAACGCTAGCACTTGTTATGAACGATGAGCTTGATAGGGCAGAACAACAGGCAAGGCAAAACATTGAAAGGTTTGGCCAAAACGTGGGTGCGTATTGCAACTTGTCTACAATCTATCAAATGAAAGAAGATGAAGATAAGGCAATGTACTACTATCAAAAAGCACTATCTTTAAGAAAAGGCGATGAAGATGAACCTTATAAAATTGCAACCTGTTCAATAGAGTTAAACGACCATACCACGACTAAAGAATGTATTGAAAAGATATTGCAAGATAGACCATACGAGACACCTATGCGCTTTTTTTACGCCATAGCGCTAATTAACCTAGGCGACTATGCTGGTGCGATAAACGAGCTTAAAAAGGCTTATAGATTAGACCCTACCGACTATTCTGTGCAATATTATTTAGAAATTGCTAAAGCATTAAAAGATAAAACTTGTTCAGAAAAAATATTGCCTATTGCTTACGTTAAAGAACTTCCAAGCAAGGTTGTTCAAGCGCGACAAAAGACAATAAAAGAAATGCTTAAAAACCAAAAAAATCTTTCTAGCGATATAAAGAAAAATTTCAAGATATTAAAGTGGGGTTTAGAGTTTGGCGATGAACAAACTGTAAAAACAAGCGCAATGCTACTTTCAACAAGAAGCGCTAAAAAGTTTTTTGAAATTGCCATTGACATATTGCTAGATCCTAGCCAAAAATTAGAAACAAAGCAACTTATCTTATATGCCTTAATCTTAAAAGGCTATAAGGGCAAAATCGGGTTTGTTCTTGGTAGTTTTTACAGTAGTTACGTTCAAAAGAACATGGCTTTTGATAAAGGTAAAGAAGTGGGTACTTATTTTTCTGCTTATGCACTATGTATGTCAAGAATGGCATTCTACGGGGTGGAAGATTTGTCTAAAATTCCACAATCAGCAGATAAGGTGTATAATGGGTTAAAAAATCAAATAAGTGAAGCCGAAGTCAATAATGAAGAAATAGCAGGGTTAATACTTTTAGAGTGTGGCTATGAAGATTTTGATAAGGTGGAAAAGGTGTGCAAGGTCTTTGAAGTGGGGCAAAAAAAGCTTTCGCTACTAAAGAGCATGTTGCAACAAAAATAAATATTAAATGGCGGTGAATTGTATGAAAATTATAGACATTGATAATCTTTTTGATAATTACATTTCAGATTACGTTTACAAAAATATAGGCAAGGTAAAACCTGAAGAAATAGAAAATAAAATTCCTGCTTTATACCTTGAATTTGGCAAGACAAAGCTTGCAGAGTTAGATGGTTTAAGTCCTGAAGAATACTACTTAAACGCAAGTGGCATTGAACTTTTAGAGTGCTTAAAAGCGCATTTAGCTGAAGATGTTTCAGTGCCAGATTTTCTTTGCGTTGCATTGAGCGATATAAAGAACGAAAATCTTTTGATTAACGAGCTAGATGCCGATAGTGGTGAAGAATACACCCTTTACCTAATGAATATGCTTGTAGATATGGGTAGTAAAAATTGCGCATCACGTTATTTAGAAATGGTTATTTTTGATTACAGTGAACCAATAAAGGAACTTGCGACAGAATATTTAAAAGAAAATGCTGAATTAGTAAAAGATAGCGTTTTAGCACAATTTAACGAATGTGATGAAAAGGTAAAAGAATATTTAAGCGAAATTTTATCAGGCTGTAAAAAAGATGACAGAGTATTTGATATTCTTATAAATCAGTTCGTTAAAAACCAACATCAAATTCCTATTTATGCAAGCTACCTGTCAAAGTTTGGCGATGAAAGGGCGTTGCCTTTCTTAATGAAAGCTATTGAAGATGAAAAGATTACCTACGCCGACTTTGAAGAGTTAAGGTTTGCAATAGAAGCGCTTGGTGGCGAATACAATAAGGTGCGTGATTTTAAGAAAGATAAGACTTATAAAAAAATCAAGCTTGGCGACAAAAAAGAAGAATATGAAAATTAATTGGACTATAAAAGCATTGGGTAAAAACTCGATGCTTTTTTGTTGCCCTTTTGGTATAAAAATTTAGCACGGGCTAATAATATTATAAAACAATTTAAGGGGGCTAACATGTCAAGAAAAAAGAAAAATAAAGATAAGGTAAGCAACAAGGTTATAAAACTGACTGATGAGCAGTACAACGATTACGTTATGGCACTTAAAGAAGAAAGGCCACCATTACTCGTTAGAAAAAGTCAAGAACAAGATTAAAAAACTAAAAATTTCATAGTTGATAACCTTTAGGTTATGGCTAAAATTAGAAAAAAACTCCTTTTCGAAAGGGGTTTTTTGTGTTTAAAGACAAAAGAAGGTAAAAAAGATGGCGAAAATTCTTGAAAAACAGGCTTATAAATGTTATAATATACAAGTATAATTTTAAAAGTGCAATGAAGGTGCAGTATGAAAAGAATTGAATTAAGAAAAATATTTGAATCATTTAACGAATACGGCAATCAAACGGTTACCGTTTGTGGCTGGGCAAAGACTATTAGAGATAGCAAGTCTTTTGGTTTTATTGAACTTAACGATGGCTCTTTCTTTAAGAATTGTCAAGTAGTTTTCGATAGAGAAAAGGTTAGCAACTATGATGAAATTGCAAAGCAAAACGTAGGTGCTTGTTTAAAAGTAGTTGGTAAACTTATTTTAACCCCAGACAATAAGCAACCATTTGAAATTAATGCTGATGAAATTGAAGTGTTGGGTACGTCTTCACCTGATTTCCCACTACAAAAGAAAAGGCATACTCTTGAATTCTTAAGAACAATGCCACACTTACGCCCAAGAACTAATATTTTTAGGGCAGTATTTAAAATTCGTAGTGAAGCTGCTTATGCTATCCACAACTTCTTTAATAGCCGTGGTTTTGTTTACGTTCATACACCAATCATTACTGGTAGTGATTGTGAAGGTGCAGGCGCAATGTTCCAAGTAACCACTTTAGATTTAGATAACGTTCCAAAGACTGAAGATGGCGCTTGTGATTACACTAAAGACTTCTTTGGTAAAAAGGCTAGCATGACAGTTTCAGGTCAACTTGACGTTGAAAACTTTGCAATGACTTTTGCTAACGTTTATACTTTTGGCCCAACGTTTAGGGCAGAACACTCTAACACAGTTCGCCACGCAGCAGAATTCTGGATGATTGAACCTGAACTTGCTTTCGCTGACCTTGCTGATGATATGGACTGCGCTGAAGATATGGTTAAGTACATTATTGATTACGTAATGCAATCTTGTAGCGAAGAAATTGAGTTCTTAAATGCTTTCGTGGATAAGGGCTTAATTGAAAGATTAAACAACGTTCGCTCTAATGAGTTCAAGAGATTGACTTATACTGAAGCGATTGAAATTTTAGAAAAGGTTAAAGATCGTTTTGACGCACCTGTTTACTGGGGTTGCGATCTTCAAAGCGAACACGAAAGATACATTACTGAAGAAGTGTTCAAAAAGCCAGTATTCTTAACCGATTATCCAAAGGATATCAAGGCTTTCTACATGAGACTTAACGATGATGGAAAAACTGTTGCCGCAAGCGACCTATTAGTTCCTGGTATTGGTGAACTTATTGGTGGTAGCCAAAGAGAAGAAAGAATGGAAGTTCTAACAAAGAGAATGGCAGAATGTGGTCTTAAACCAGAAGATTATAAGTCATACCTAGACTTAAGAAAATACGGTGGCGTTATCCACTCTGGCTTTGGTTTAGGCTTTGAAAGAATGGTTATGTACTTAACAGGCGTATCTAATATTCGTGACGTATTACCATTCCCAAGAACAGTAGGAACTTTAGAAAACTAATAAGGGGTTAAATAAAAAAGTATGGATATTTTAATTGATGCTTTTGGTGGCGACCATTCGCCAGAAGAAGTTATTGCCGGCAGTGTTGAAGCACTTAAAGAAAGAGATGGTTTTAACGCCGTTTTCGTAGGCAAGCAAGACGTTATCGAAAACCTTCTTAAAGGTTACGAATACGATAAGAGCAGAATAAAGATTATTCATGCTCCAGATATTATTTCTTGTGAAGAAGAACCTGTTCTTGCTGTTAGAAGAAAGACTGAAAGTTCTATCGTTGTGGCATTAAAAGAATTAAAAGAAAACCCTGAAGCAGGCGCATTTGTTTCTGCAGGTTCAAGTGGTGGCGTTTTAGCCGGCGCAACTTTAAGGCTTGGCAGAATTAAAGGTGTTAATCGTCCTGCGTTCAGCCCTATAATGCCAACTATTATTGATGGCAAAAACGTCGTTTTATTAGACTCTGGCGCAAATGCCGACTGTAAAAACATCAACTTGGTGCAATTTGCAGTTATGGGCAGTTGCTATGCTGAAGCATTAGGTATGAAGAATCCACGTGTTGCACTTTTATCTAACGGTACTGAAGATGAAAAGGGCAATGCATTAAATCATGAAGTATTCCCACTATTAAAGCAATTACAAGGCGTAAACTTTGTTGGAAACATTGAAGCACGTGATATTTTAACAGGTGATTATGACGTTATCGTTTGTGATGGTTTTAGTGGTAACGTTGCACTTAAGGGTATCGAAGGTGCTGTTTCTATGATACTTAAGTTATTAAAACAAAGCATTTATTCATCATTTATGGGTAAAATCGGTGGTCTTTTCCTTAAAAAGACTTTCAAAAAGTTAAAAGCAAGACTTGATTATAACAATCACGGTGGCGCATTGTTGCTTGGTGTAAACAAGGCAGTTATTAAGGCGCACGGCTCTTCAAAGCGCGTGGCAATAAAGGCTGCAGTTTTACAAGCAGCACAATATGCAACGTTTAACATTTCTGAAAAGATTTCAGAAAAATTAGAACTTAACGCATCGGTAGGAACTGTTTAATGCAAATTTTTGATATTGATGCAGTTGAAAGCAAGTTAGGTTATTCGTTCAAGGATAAAATGCTTTTAAGACAGTGTTTTACGCATAAGTCATATGCTTATGAAAACGGCTGTTCAGATAACGAATTGTTGGAGTTTTTCGGCGATTCTATAATAGAGTTTGTGGTAACCGAACATTTGTATAAAACAACTGCTGGCGATGAAGGGGATTTAACTAAAAAAAGAGCAAGTCTTGTTAGTAAAGACCCACTTCTAAAATGTGTAAAATTAATGGATATAACCCAGTTCGTTCTTTTAGGGCGTGGGCAAAAAAAATCCGTTAATAAAGATGAAAAACTTTATTCAAGCGTGTATGAAGCACTTGTTGCAGGTATATATCTTGATGGTGGGATAGTAAGCGCTAAAAAGTTTATAAAAAACACTTTGTTTCCTTTGTTAGAAAATCAAAAAAACAAGCAAGGAAAAAACAAAGAAACTCAAAAAAACGATTATAAAAGTCGTTTTCAAGAACACGTTCAAAAGCATAAAATTGGGTCTATTGCTTATGAATTACTTTGGAAAAAGGGCCCAGACCATAAGCCTGAATTTAGGGTTGCCGCAACCCTTAACGGAACAAAGATAGCTGAAGGTAGTGGCAGTAGTAAAAGACAGGCTGAATCAAATGCAGCAAAAGTTGCGTTAGAAAAATTATTACAAGGTGGTAAAGATTAGTGAATTTCGAAAAGGTGGAAATTTACGGATTTAAATCGTTTGCAGACAAAGCTGAAATCAAGTTTGGCGATGGTATTACCGGTATCGTTGGTCCTAACGGTTGTGGTAAGAGTAACGTTGCCGATGCAATTCGTTGGGTACTTGGTGAACAATCTGCAAAGAGTTTGCGTGGTTCAAGCATGCAAGACGTTATCTTTAGTGGTACGCAAGGAAGAAAGTCGCTTTCTTATTGTGAAGTTTCACTATACTTTGATAACTCTACAAGAATGTTTAGCCTTGATTATAATGAAATTATAATCACACGTAAACTATTTAGAAGTGGCGAAAGTGAATACTACATAAATAAACAACCTGCAAGACTTCGTGATATAGTTGAACTGTTACACGAATGTGGTATCGGTAAGGAAGGTTATACCATTATCGGTCAAGGTAAGGTTGAAGAAATTATGTCAGCAAAGCCTGAAGACCGTAGAATGATATTTGAAGAAGCTACAGGTATTGCTAAATTTAAGACTCGTAAGAACGAATCAGAAAGAAAACTAGAAAGAACACACGAAAACCTTGTTAGATATATCGATATTCTTACTGAAATTGAAAACCAACTTGTTCCACTTGAAAGACAAGCAGAAAAGGCAAAGGAATTTAACGAACTTTCTGAACAATTAAAACTTCACGAATTAAACACTTATATCGCAAAGGTTGACGGCGTTGAAAGTGCAAAGGGTAAAATCAATACTAGAATTAAGGGTGTTGAAGAACAACTTGCATTAAGAAATGCTGAATTATCTAGTGCTCAAGCTGAATATGATAAGATTTTCAGCGACATTAACGATGCAGATATAAGCCTTAAAAAGTTAAACGATGAACTTTTGGAAAAGAGAGTTAGCATGGAAAAATCTTCAGGTGCTAAACAACTTTACGAACAAAAGATTTCATACTTATTAAGCCAAATTGAAAGGGCTAACGGCGAAATTGAAAACAATGCAAAACTTATTGAAGATTGCAAGGGCACTTTCTCACTAAATAACGCGCAATTACAACAAGATGAACAATTGCTCGTTTCTCTAAAGGATAAATGGGAAAAAGTTAGCAAAAAGCTTTTATCTATTACCGAAAAGATTGCGTTAGGTGAAGAACTTGCCGATGCAAATAGAAAGAAAATGATTGAATCAATAGAGTCTCTTTCTGACTTAAAGTTAAACAGAGGCACAATGTCTATTGAAAAGAACAATCTTTTAGATAAACTTAACGAATTAACTGCAAGACTTGATGAACTTTCTGTTAAGAGAGAAGGTTTATTTAACGATAAAGAACGTGCTGACAAGAATATTGATGACCTTGACCGTTCTGTATTTGACCTTAAAAATCAAATTGAAGGCAAGGAAAACGAAGTTAGAAATTGTAACGAAGAAGTCGCTAAATCTGATAACACAATCTATACCTTAAACTCTGCAGTTACAACATTAATGACAAAGGATAACTTCTATAAGGCATTAAAAGACAGCTACGATGGTTATGCTCCTGCAGTTAAGAATTTACTTACAAAAGCAAAGACTAATAACGCGTTAAAGAGCAAGATTAAGGGCGTTGTTGCTGAACTCATTAAGAGCGATAAGAAGTTTGATATCGCACTTGAAACAGCGCTTGCTGCAAGTGCTCAAAACGTGGTTACTTCAACCCCTGATGATGCTAGATATTTGATTGACTATCTAAAGGTTAATAAACTTGGTAGAATTACATTCTTACCTATAACAAGCGTTAAAGGTAGAGAACAAAGTCCACAAGTTACAAGTGCATTAAAGGAAAAGGGTGCGTTAGGCGTTGCAAATGAGCTTGTTAACTACGATGCTCAATACGAAAACGTAATTAGCAACCTTTTAGGTAACACTTTAATTGTGGATACACTAGAAAATGCAACTAGAATTGCTGATAAATATCGCTTTGCATTTAAGATGGTAACACTTGATGGTGACGTGTTTACTACTCAAGGTGCTATGACTGGTGGTTCAAGAAGAAATGACACCGTTGGTTTATTATCAAGCGATAGAAAGATAGAAGACAACCAAAAAGAACTTGAAGCAAAACGTGCTCAATTAGAAAAGGTTAAGGCTGAAAAGTTAGGGTTAGAAAAGGCAAGAGATAGGGCTTTAGAAGAACTATCAATGCTTAACGATTTATATAATGGTAAACGCCAACAAATTCTTATTGAAAGAGAAAAGCAAGCCGTTGCTGAACGTGCTTTAAGTGATATTGGTAAGGAAATTGAAAGTGCAAACGACTTGATTGATGAAGTTAAGGATAGAATTGCTCAAATTGACCAAAAATATCAATCAGTAGCAAGCGGTGGCGAAAAGTTAGAAGCTGATAAGAGAAATGCTAGCGAAAGTGCAGACAAGCATCAACAAGAACAAGACCTATTAAGAAAGGAAAGAGATGCTTTAAGTGAACAAGGTACTGCTCTTCAAGTAGAAATTACCGAATTAAAGTCAAAGATTGCTAGCATAAACACTGAAAATGAACGCTTGAAAGTGTTAATTAGCGAAACTGAACAATCTACTGCAAACCTTGTTAAGAGCAATGAAGGTGCTGAAGGTATTATTGAAGAACTTCGTCGTGACCAAGAAAAAGTTGCATTAACAAAGGCTGAACAAGATTACGTTAACGGCATTAGGGATAAGATTGAAGGTATTGAAAACACCAAGACTGACTTAAGGGCAAGACTAAATAAAAATGATGAAACTAAACAAGGTTTAGCAAATCAAATTACTGAACTTTCTGAAAAGAAGCATGAGCAAGAAATTGCACTTGCAAAGATTGACTCTGACCTAGAATACATGCAACAAAGCATTTGGGAAGACTATCAAGAAACTTACGAAAGTGCCGTAAAGGTGCGTATTGCCGATTATGATGCAAGTTTTGGTGAAAATGAAATCAATCGTTTACGCAGAAAACGTTCTTCACTTGGTGCTATTAATGCAACTGCTATTGATGATTGCAAGGCATTAAAAGAACGTTATCAAGAAATGACAACGCAAAAAGAAGACCTTGAAAAAGCCGAACTTGACTTAAAGCAAGCAATTGATAAGATTAAGGGTGAAATGCTTACCCAATTCGATCAAGGCTTTACAACTATCAACGAGAACTTCCAAAGAATATTCAAAGAATTGTTTGGTGGTGGTAGGGCAATGCTCCAAATTGACTATACTAACGTTGAAGATAGGCTTGAAGCAGGTATTGAAATCGTTGCCGAACCACCAGGGAAGAAACTACAAAAGCTTTCTCTATTATCAGGTGGTGAAAAGGCGCTTACAGCAATCGCAATCTTATTCTCAATATTAAAACTTCGCCCAATGCCATTCTGCGTGCTTGACGAAATTGAAGCGGCACTTGACGAAGCAAACGTAGATAGATTTGCAAGATACTTAAAGAAGTTTAGCCAAGATACACAATTTATCGTTATCACCCACAGAAAGCCAACAATGGAACTTGCAGATGCGCTATTCGGTGTTACAATGCAAGAAAAGGGTGTTTCAAAGATGGTATCTGTTAAACTTTCTGACGTTGCTGAAATTACGGGCGACCAAACTCTTGCTTAACCTTCAATAAAATATAAGGACTTAATAATGGGATTATTTAGTAAATTAAAATCAGTTCTTTCTAAAACTCGTGATGGCATATCAAAAAAACTTACCGAACTTTTTTCTTCAAATAAACTTGGGGAAGAATTTTATGAAGAACTTGAAGACATTTTAATATCTGCCGACGTTTCGGTTAAAACTACTATGGAAATAGTTGATGAGATTAGAGACGTTGCGATTAAAGAAAAGTGCAAAGATAAAGATTACGTTGTTAACCTTCTTAAACAAGAACTTTTTGAAACTTTAGACTATGCCGAAAAACTTGAAATTAAGTCGCCGGCAGTCATCATGGTTATTGGTGTAAACGGCGTGGGAAAGACCACTACCATAGGTAAACTTTCAAATAAGTTCGTTAAAGAAGGCAAAAGCGTAACCATAGCGGCAGGCGACACATTTAGGGCTGCTGCGGCCGATCAACTTTCAGTTTGGGCTGATAGGGCAAAGGTTAGAATTGTTAAGCATGAAGAAGGCGCAGATGCCTCTGCGGTCGTTTTCGATGCTATTGGCTCTGTAAAGGCTAAAAAGACTGACGTATTGATTATAGATACTGCAGGTAGGCTTCACGTTAAGGCAAACCTTATGGAAGAACTTAAAAAGATGGATAGAGTTGTTAAAAGAGAATATCCTGAAGCAAACTTCTATAAACTTATCGTTCTAGATGCAACAACCGGTCAAAATGCTTATAATCAAGTGGAAGTTTTCTCTGAAGCAGTTGGGCTTGATGGAATAATTTTAACTAAACTTGATGGCACTGCAAAGGGAGGATTTATCATTTCTCTTTCTTACGAATTAGAAGTTCCTGTTTGCTTTGTTGGTACAGGCGAAAAAATTGATGATATTGAAGACTTTAACGCACAAGAATTCGTAGAAGCAATTTTTTAATTCAACAATAATATATAATTTAAATTATTTAAACAAAATAATTTTTAATATGTCAAGTAAAAATGCTTGACACATACATTAAATATAAGTATAATATCAAGGTGTAAAGCGTTTTTGTTTTACACCTTTGGTTTTTTGTTATGGAAAAAGATTTTAGATACGTTGAGCTTTTTGAGTTATATCAAGGATTGCTAACCGAAAAGCAAAGAGAAACATTTTTATCACATTATTGTTATGATTTATCGCTTGCAGAGATTGCAGAACCTGAAGGTAGCACTCGCCAAAGTGTTTATGCGGTAATAAAAACGGTTAAGGATAAACTTGATGAATACGAAGAAAAACTTAATATGTATGCAAAAAATCAAAAAATAATTGAAATTGCAAAAGAAATTGAAGTGGCAAACAGTGATGTTGCTAATAAAATTTTAGAGATTGTAGGTAGATAATGGCACTTTTTTCTGGACTTAGTGAAAAATTAAATCACATATTCAGCAAACTAACCAAGCACGGCAAACTTACCGAACTTGAAATTAAGACTGCTATGAGAGAAGTTAGAATTGCTCTTTTAGAAGCAGACGTAAACATTTCGGTTGTTAAGTCTTTTGTGGCAAAAGTTAGCGAACGTGCTGTTGGTCAAGAAATCTTAAAAAGTTTAAGCCCAACTCAACAAGTTATCAAGATTGTAAATGAAGAACTTATTGAACTTATGGGTAGCAGTAACTCTAAACTAGCAGTTGCATCAAACCCACCTACAGTAATAATGATGTCAGGTTTACAAGGCGCAGGTAAAACGACACTTGTTGGTAAACTTGGTTTAATGCTTAAAAAACAAGGCAAAAAGCCGTTATTAGTTGCTTGTGACGTGTATCGTCCTGCAGCAATCAACCAACTTAAAGTGGTTGGCGAAAAGGCTGGTTGCCAAGTGTTTGAGAAAGGTCAAGGCAACCCTGTTAAAATAGCAAAGGAAGCCGTTGACTATGCAAAATCTTTTGGTTTTGATACGGTAATTATAGATACTGCAGGTAGACTTCAAATTGATGAAGACTTGATGCAAGAACTTGAAGATATTAAGGCAAAAGTAAATCCTAGTGAAATTTTGCTTGTAGTTGACTCAATGACAGGTCAAGTTGCAGTAGAAGTTGCAGACACCTTTAACAAGCGCCTAGAGGTAACGGGTTTAGTACTAACAAAACTTGATGGCGATACGCGTGGTGGTGCAACGCTTTCAATGAAAGCCGTTACAGGCAAGCCTATAAAATTCTGTTCAGTAGGTGAAAAACTTGGTGATTTAGAGCCTTTCCACCCAGATAGAATGGCAAACAGAATTTTGGGTATGGGGGACGTGCTTTCGCTAATTGAAAAGGCACAAGATGCCGTTACCGAAGAACAAGCAAGAAAGCTTGAAGAAAAGTTTAGAAAAAACTCTTTCACTTTAGACGACTATTTAGTTCAGTTTGAAACTATGAACAAGATGGGTGGCATAAAAGATATTATATCAATGCTTCCGGGGCTTGGTGGAAAGTTTAAGATAAAAGATGAAGATATTGATGAAAAGAAGATTTTGACCGTAAAGGCAGTAATTCAGTCAATGACAATGCGTGAAAGGGAAAACCCTTCAATCATCAACTCATCTAGAAAAAACAGAATTGCACAAGGTAGTGGAACAAGCGTTCAAGAAGTTAACCGTGTGCTAAAGCAGTTTGAACAAACCAAACTGATGATGAAACAAATGAAAAATAATAAAATGTTTAGATTTTAATAAAAGGAGAACAAAAAAATGGCAGTAAAAATGAGATTAACAAGAATGGGCGACAAGAAATCACCTTTCTACAGAATCGTTGTTACAGACAGCAGAAACGCACGTGATGGTGCATACATTGACAAAGTAGGTCACTACAATCCAACTGCACAACCAGCAGAAATCGTTGTTGATGTAGAAAAGGCTAAAGATTGGTTAGCAAAGGGTGTTCAACCAACTGAAACAGTTAAGAACATTCTTGTAAACAAGGGCGTAATTGCTAAATCTGACAAACTTTCACCAGCTAAAACAAAGGTTAGAAAATCAAAGTAATAACCCCTTAAGGAGAAGCAATGATTGAACTAATAAAATACGTTGTAAATCGTTTTGCTGAAAAACCTGAAGAAATTGAATATGATGTTAAAGATGACGGAAAGGAAATTTCTGTTACTATAACGTTATCGCCAAGCGACATGGGTAAGGTTATTGGAAGACAAGGCAAGATTGCTAAAGCGCTTCGTACACTTGTTCGCGCAGGCTCTCAAAAAGAAAACAAAAAATACAACGTTGAAATCGTAGAACGCGGGGAAACACTTTAATTTCCCCGTTTTTCTATCTTAATTAAAATTATGTTAGATAAGCTTAAAGTAGGTTTAATCGTCAAGCCTCAAGGTATAAAGGGCGAAGTTAAAATTCAACCTTTAACCGACGATATTAATAGGTTCAAAAACCTTAAAGAAGTAATAATTGATGACAAGAATTACCGTGTCTTAAAAGCCGTTATAGGTGGGGGTACGGTCTTTTTGACTATATCAGGAATAAGCGATAGAAATACAGCAGAAACCTTTCGTGGCAAGTTCTTATATGTTACAAGAGAAAATGCCGTTCCACTAGAAGAAGGTAGGTATTTTATTGCCGATATTATTGGTTGTGAATTAGTTAACGATAAAGGCGAAAAACTTGGTCAAATAACAGACGTTACACCTAACCGTGTTGACGTTATTACTGTTAAGAAAGCTGATGGAAAAATCATGCGTTTTCCGTTCTTAAACGACCTTGTTATCGACGTTGATATCATTAATCAAAAGATGACTGTTCTTGCTAAGAGATTAGCGGAGGTTTCGGTTGATGAAGATTGATATTTTAACACTCTTTCCAGAAATGTTTACGCCATTAAAAACAAGTATTATTGGCAGGGCAGTAGAGAGTGGTAAATTACAAATTAATATTCACGATATCCGTACTTACACTTTAGATAAACATAAAAAGTGTGATGACACTCCATTTGGTGGTGGCGCAGGTATGGTAATGATGGCACAGCCTATTGCTAGTGCAGTAGATGCTATTGACCCTGAACATCAAGCAAGGCGTATTTACATGTCGCCTAGGGGTAGAACTTTTAACCAAAAAATTGTTTTAGAGTACGGAAAACTTGATAGAATTTTATTACTTTGTGGTCATTACGAAGGTGTTGACCAAAGAGTTTTAGACCTTTATTTTGATGAAGAATTATCAATCGGGGACTTTGTGTTAACGGGTGGTGAAATACCGGCTATGACCGTTGTTGATGCCGTTGCAAGATACGTTGATGGTGTTATTAGTGGTGACTCATTAGAGCAAGAAAGCTTTGCTAGTGGTCTTTTAGAGTACCCACAATACACAAGGCCACAAGAATTTATGGGCTTAAAAGTGCCAGAAGTTTTAACTAGTGGTCACCATGCGAATATTGATAAATGGCGTAAGGAAAAGTCGTTAGAAATCACAAAGAAAAATCGCCCTGATTTACTAAAGTAGGAGAAAAATGAAACATTTACAATGGTTTCCAGGTCACATGACTGCGGCAATGCGAATGATGGAAGATTCTTTAAAGGCTGTTGATGGTGTAATGGTAGTTTTAGATGCGCGTGCACCACGTGCGTCAATCAATAATAAACTTAATAAGCTTTTTGCAAACAAAAAGGTTTTGTACGTGCTAAATAAGGCTGACCTTGTAGAAGTTTCTGACATAAAGAGAACTATTCACGAGTTTAGTTTGGAAGGTAAAGAGTGTGTTGCAACAAGTAATATGGATAAGCGCACGCTTGACGTTTTGTACAATAAAATCTTTTCTATGCTAAAGGAAAAGTTGGATAGAAATAAAGAAAAAGGCATATTTAAGCCTGTAAGAATTATGGTTGCAGGTATACCAAACACAGGCAAATCGACCATTATAAACTCGCTCTGTGGTGGAAAAAAGGCTATTACGGGCAATAAAGCAGGTGTTACCAAAGGTAAGCAATGGGTAAGACTTCGTGAGCTTGAACTTCTTGATACACCGGGTACTATGCCACCTGCATTTGAAAACCAAACACTTGCTAAACACCTAGCATATATCGGCAGTATGAACGATGCTAATATTGATTTTAACGATTTAGCATATGAACTTCTTGCCGAACTAAAAGAAAAATATCCTGAACTATTAAAAAAGAAGTACGATATTGAAGATTTAGACGTTGAAACGTTAGATTTGTTTAATGCAATTTGTGTTCGCCGTGGTTTTTTACGCCGTGGTGGAGACTATGATTATGAAAGATGTGCAACGGCTATAATTGACGACTTTAGAAAGGGAAGAATAGGAAAAATTATTCTAGACTAATATGGATAAACTTATTTACGAAAGAAAACATATTGATAGCGGAAAAAGGTATATAGCAGGGGTTGATGAAGTTGGTCGTGGACCATTAGCCGGCCCTGTGGTTTGTGCTAGCGTTATTATGCCACTTGATGATATAATTGAAGGCATTGATGATAGCAAAAAACTTTCAGAAAAAAAGAGAGAAAAACTTTTTGAAATTATAAAAGAAAAAGCCATTGCTTATTCTATTAGAGAAATTTCAGAAAAGGAAATTGATGAAATTAATATTTTAAATGCAGTTAAAAAGTGTATGACCGACGCTGTAAAAACATTGTCAGTTAAGCCTGATATAACGCTTGTGGACGGTGTGGATACAGGGCTAGATATTGAAGCTGAATACCTTGTAAAAGGTGATAGCAAAAGTTATACAATAGGATGCGCCTCTATACTTGCGAAAGTGTATAGAGATAACCTTATGAAAGAATATGCAAAAGAGTTCCCTGAATACGGCTTTGAAAAGCATAAGGGATACGGAACAAAAGTTCATATAGAAAAAATCAAGGAGATAGGCCCTTGCAAATTGCACAGAAAAACTTTTATAAAAAACTTTTGGGTAGAGTAGGCGAAAAGAAAGCCGTGGACTACTTAAAAAAGAATGGTTATAAAATTTTAAAGAGCAACTACAAAACGCCACTTGGCGAAATAGATATCATAGCAGAGCATAAGGACCAAATAATTTTTGTAGAAGTAAAAACAAGAACAAATGACGACTATGGTTTTCCTTGTGAAGCAGTTGACAAGAGAAAACAAGAAAAATATTATAAAGTTGCTACCTACTACCTACAAAGGACTAAAAAATTAGATAGTGAATGTAGGTTTGACGTGGTAGAGATTGATGATGGCAAAATAAATCATATTTTAAATGCATTTTCCATGTAAAAATGCTTGCTTTAAAGGTAAAAATGTGATATTATATTAAACGCTTTGAGCGTTCCTCTTGCAAAATGAGTTGACAATGAACGCTAATAAATCGGAGGTAAAAGCAAATGAACAACAGCATTATTGATGCAATCAACCAAGAAAACGTAAAGAGTTCAATTCCACAATTCAACGTGGGCGACACTGTAAAGGTAATGATCAAAGTTATCGAAGGTGACAGAGAAAGATTACAAGCATTCGAAGGTATCGTTATCGCTAGAAAACACGGCGGTATTAGTGAAACTTTCACAGTAAGAAGACTTTCTTTCGGCGTAGGCGTAGAAAAGACCTTCCCAATCCACTCACCAAAGGTTGCTGATATCCAAGTAGTTAGACACGGTAAAGTACGTCGTGCTAAACTTTACTACTTACGTGCAAGAACTGGTAAGGCTGCAAAGGTTAAAGAAATTAAGAGATAATTACTTAACAAAAAATGAGAACTTGTCTAATTTAGGCAAGTTCTTTTTTTTATTTTTTTATCTAAACCTGTAACGGTGAAAGCATATTCAAATATTATATTTTCAAAATTTTATTCTTGTAAAGTTTTACCTAGCAAAAAATAGCAAAATTTGGATATTATCTACTAATAAATAATTTACTTTTAAAATAAAATAATATATAATATTATAACAGCAAGTATTATAGTCTTTTTTAGGCTTAAAGGGGAATAACATGATTGCTAAAATAAATAGTTTTGCTCTTCAAGGGCTTAACGGTGTACCTATTGAAGTTGAAGTAGACATAAATAACGGCCTACCTGCATTTGAAGTAGTAGGGCTTGCCGATACTGCAGTTAAAGAGTCTAAAGAACGCGTTCGTTCTGCAGTAAAAAATAGTGGCAGAACTATGCCTATAAAAAGAGTAACTATAAACCTTGCACCTGCTGACGTTAAGAAGGAAGGTTCGGTGCTAGACCTTGCTATTGCAGTAGGCGTTCTTGTTGCAAGCACCCAATTACAAGCAGACTTAAGCGATACAATTTTGCTTGGCGAACTTTCTCTTGATGGAAGTTTAAGAAGGGTTAACGGCGTTTTACCTATACTTATTTCAGCTTTTAATGCAGGCTTTAAGAAATTCATTATACCAAAAGCAAACGAAAGGGAAGCGTCTTTTGTTGAAGGAATAGAAGTTTACGCATTAGAAAGCTTAAAACAAACTATTGACTTTATTTCAGGGCTTGAAAGTGTAGAGCCTGTTAAAAAGCATGAATACACAACAAAAGATTGTGAAAACGTTTATGATAGCGACCTTGCTTTTGTAAAAGGTCAAGCCGTTGCAAAACGTGCGTTAGAAGTAGCAGTTTCTGGTGGGCATAACCTACTTTTTGTTGGTGCACCTGGCACTGGTAAAACCATGCTTGCTAAATGTATTCCTACAATCATGCCTGACATGACTTTTAAAGAAGCGTTAGAAACTACGAAAATTCACTCTGTGGCAGGGGCACTAAAAGATAGTGACGGCATAGTTTTTGCAAGACCGTTTAGAACCCCACACCATACTGCCACAACTATTGCACTTGCAGGTGGTGGTGCTTCGTTAAAACCGGGTGAAATTTCACTTGCCAATAACGGCGTGTTATTTTTGGATGAAATGCCAGAATATACTCGTTCAGCACTAGAAGTTTTGCGCCAACCTTTAGAAGATGGTTGTATTACTGTTTCACGTGCAAGTGGCAGTGTTAGCTACCCTGCAAACTTTATACTTTGCGGCAGCATGAATCCATGTCCATGTGGGAATTATGGGTCAGCAGAAAAGGTTTGTACTTGTTCACCAAGCCAAATAGCAAAGTATAAGGCAAAACTTTCAGGGCCATTACTTGATAGAATTGATATACAAGTAGAAGTTGATGAAGTTAAGTACACTGAACTTACCGACCAATCACAAGCAGAAAGTTCAAAAACCGTAAAGGAAAGAGTAAATAGAACAAGGGCTATTCAAAAGCAAAGATTTAAAGATGATAATATTATCTCGAACAGTGATATGGGCGAAAAGCACATTAAAAAATATTGCCGTCTAACAGATGAATGTGAACAAATTTTGAAAAATGCTTACGATACGTTGCATTTATCACCAAGAGCAAGAAGTAGAATTATCAAGGTAGCAAGAACAATTGCAGACATGGAATTGTTTGACCAAATTAAACCTGAACATATTTTAGAAGCGATAAGCTATAGACATTCATAATGAGAAAATATACCGAACAAGAACTTCGTGTAATATGGCTTGATAGTTTTATAGGCCTTGAATATAAGCACAAAGTTGAAATTTACAAGTACATAGAAAATGCTGAAAGGATAGGCGAAGGTCTAGAAAAAGCAAAAGAGTATATAATAAATGAAGTTGGGCAAAACGAATATAACACCATACAAAATTCGTTAAACCAAGCATATCTAGATTACGTACTTAATGAACTTGATAGAAAAGACGTTACGGCTATTACTATTAAGTCGGATAGTTATCCACAAGCATTTTTGAATATTGATTTACCACCTTTTGTTATTTACGCAAAGGGGAATATAAACCTTTTATCTAAAAATGCGTTTGGCATAGTAGGTAGTAGAAGAAGTCTTCCTATATCAATATCTTTAGCAGAAAGTTATGGGGCAAGCTTGATTGATGCAGGCTTAACTCTGGTAACGGGCATAGCAGAAGGCGTTGATGCAGCCGTGCTTAAAGCAGGCGTAAGCAAAAAGAAAAATATAATTTCAATAGTTGCAGGTGGATTTGATAACGTTTACCCTGCAAGTAACATTGAACTTTTGAATAAGGTTATAGAAGTGGGGCTTGCCATTAGTGAACAACCACCTAAAGTTCAACCAAAACCATACCACTTTCCTATAAGGAATAGATTAATATCAGCACTTTCTCAAGGTGTGTTGATAGTAAGTGGTGCAATAAAAAGTGGAACTCTTTACACTGCAGAATATGCAGAAGAGTATGGTAAAGACTTGTTTTCAATACCTTATACACCTGGTATTAAATCGGGTGAAGGCTGTAATGAACTATTAAAACGTGGCGCAATTTTAACAGATACCCCACAAGATATAATAGAGTATTACAACCTTGAAAGAAAAGAAGAAAAAATAGAGTTAAGCCAAATAGAAAAGCAAATAGTTGAAATTCTATCTGGCGGACAAACGCATATAGAAAAGATAAGCAGTACGCTAGGAAAACGTACGTTTGAAATAACACCTATACTATCACAACTAGAAATGAAAAGGCTAGTAGTAAAGAGTGGAAACGTATACGGACTAGTTCATAATTATTCGGAGGAATAAATGCAGTTAATTATAGTAGAATCACCACATAAAGCCAAGACCATAGAAAAATTCTTAAAGGGCGATTTTAAGGTAAATGCTTCAAAAGGCCACGTAAGAGACTTGCCTGTAAATTATATGGGCGTATCTATTGCTAACAATTTTGAACCACACTACGTTATTACCCCTGAAAAGAAAAGGGATATAAAAGTTTTAGAAGATTTAGCAAAAAAAGCTGATAAAGTATATCTCGCAACCGACCCGGATAGAGAAGGGGAGGCAATTTCTTGGCACTTGGCAGAAGTTTTAGGGCTTGATATTAACGATGCAAATAGAATTGAATTTAACGAAATTTCAGAAAATGCAGTCAAAAAAGCACTTGCAAGCCCAAGAAAAATCGATATGAACCTAGTTGATGCCCAACAAGCAAGGCGCGTTCTTGATAGAATAGTAGGTTATAGTATTTCACCTGCTGCAAGTTCAAGATTAAACGATAATCTTTCTGCTGGTAGAGTTCAATCAGTAGCGCTTAAAATGGTTGTTGATAGAGAAAGGGAAATTGCTGAATTTAAGCCACAAGAATACTGGAACTTAAAAGCAGACGTTAACCCTGACGGCGGTTGTAGGTTTAAGGTTTTACTTACCGAAAAGAACGGTAAAAAATATAAACCTTCAACTAAAGAAGAAGCAACTATCGTTGAAGAACAATTAAAGTCAAACCCTATCTTTGTTAAGGCTATTAAGCGTGCAGTAGTAAAATCACACGCACCTGCACCTTATATTACAAGTACACTTCAACAAGATGGTTCAATTAGGCTTAACATGACTGCTCCACAAGTTATGCAAGTGGCACAAAGACTATATGAAGGTGTAGAAACACCACGTGGCCACATTGCGCTCATAACTTACATGAGAACTGACTCTGTTAGAATTTCAAGTGAAGCACAAAAGAGTGCCCTAGATTATATCAAGGCAAATTACGGCGCAGAATACGCACCTTCAAGACCTAACGTTTATCGTTCTAAAAAAGATGCGCAAGATGCCCACGAAGCAATTAGACCTATCGATATAAACAAAACGCCTGAAAGTTTAATGGATGTTTTAGATAAAAATCAATATAGACTTTATAAGTTAATTTACGATAGATTTATAGCATCACAAATGACAGAAGCAAAGTATGATAGCATGGCTGTTGACGTTGCATCTGGCGAATACGGATTAAAGACAAGTGGTAAAACATTGCTCTTTAAGGGCTATACTGTAGTTTACGATGATACTAAGAAAGAAGATGAAGAAGATGAATCAAATGCACTTCTTCCAAATTTAACTGAAAATCAATTACTACACCTAAATAGTGTAACTAAAGAACAAAAGTTTACAAAACCACCTGTTCGTTATACCGAAGCAACACTTATCAAACACATGGAAGATAAGGGCATTGGTAGGCCATCAACTTACGCAACAATCATGGCAAAACTTTCTGATAAAAAGCGTGAGTACGTAAGAAAGGAAAAGAAATATTTAGTTCCAAATACAATAAGTTACGACCTAATTGATTTCTTGGTAAAATATTTCCCTAATATTATGGATATTTCTTTCACTGCAAAGATGGAAGATGATTTAGACGATATCGGTTCAAGTGGAAAAGATTGGCATAAACTTATTGCAGACTTTTATAATATCTTTGAAAAACAATTAAGCAATTCAAAGGTTACTGAAGTATTGTGTGATAAGTGTGGCGCGCCAATGATTATCAACAGTGGTAAGTACGGCAACTATTATGCTTGTTCAAACTACCCAACCTGCCAAAACATTAAGGCTGTTAATGAAAAGACCACTATTCCTACCGATAAAATTTGTCAAAAATGTGGTTCAATCATGGTGGAAAGGGAAGGAAAGTTTGGTAAATTCCTTGCTTGCTCTAACTATCCAAAATGTAAAAACACTGTAAGTATGACAGAAAGTGTAGGCAGTTGCCCAGAATGTGGCAAGCCAACTAAAAAGATGACCAGTCGTGGTGGCAAAACTTTCTATGGCTGTTCAAACTACCCTAACTGTAAATTTATGAGTTGGGATTTACCAACAGGCGAAAAATGTCCTACCTGTGATGCTTATTTAATAAACGTAGAAGGCACAACAAAGTGCTCTAATAAAAAATGTGAGTATGTTAAAAAATAAAAAAGTAAAAGTAGTAGGTGGTGGTCTTGCTGGTGCTGAAGTTGCCTACTATTTAGCAAAAAAGGGCGTAAAAGTAGAACTTTACGATATAAAACCACTTAATATGAGCCCTGCGCATAAAAGTCAAGACTATGCAGAATTAGTTTGTTCTAACTCGCTAAAAAGTAATGACGTTTATGGCAATGCTTGCGGGTTAATGAAACAAGAAATGCGTATTTTAGGCTCGCTAATCATTGAAGCAGGCGATAAGTTTAGAGTTCCTGCCGGCAATGCTTTAGCAGTGGATAGAGATAAGTTTGCTAAATATATTACGGAAAAACTTCATAGTGAGCCAAATATTACCCACATAACAAAAGAAATAACAGATATAGATTTTGATGAATATACAGTTATTGCAACAGGCCCTTTAACGACCGATGCTTTAAGTCAAAAATTAAGGGAAATTGTTGGTGGTGGATTGAGCTTTTATGATGCATCTGCACCTATCGTTGAGTTTGAAAGTATTGATATGGAAAATGCTTTCTTTGGTGATAGATACGATAAGGGCAATGGCGACCATATAAACTGCCCAATGACAAAAGAGCAATATTTAGAGTTTATGGAAGCGCTTACTAATGCAGAAAGGGCAACACTTCACGACTTTGAAAAGAGCGAAGTTTTTGAAGGTTGTATGCCTATAGAATTCATGGCATCACGCGGGCTTGATACATTAAGGTTTGGGCCGTTAAAACCTGTAGGCTTGACCGACCCTAAAACGGGCAGATGGGCTTATGCGTGCTTACAATTAAGAAGAGAAGATGAAAACGGTAGTATGTATAATCTAGTAGGTTTTCAAACAAATTTAACCTTTCCAGAACAAAAGAGAGTGTTTGCAAAAATTCCTGCACTAAAAAATGCAGAATATTATAGATATGGCGTTATGCATAGAAATACTTTTATAAACTCACCAAAAGTGTTAAATGCAGACTATTCGCTAAAAGAAAATCCTAACCTAATGTTTGCAGGTCAAATTACTGGTGTGGAAGGGTATGTTGAAAGTGCTGGTAGTGGACTTATGTGCGCTATATACTTATATAACAAGCTGATGGGCAAAAAGGTAAACTTAATTTCAGAAAACACAACATTAGGCTCATTAGCAAAATACATAACAACTGAAAATAAGGATTTTCAACCTATGAATGCTAACTTTGGTGTTTTGCCACCACTTAATAGGATTATTAGGGACAAGGCAGAAAGAAAGAAGGCAATGGCTGAAAGAAGTTTAGAAAGTGTTTTAGAATTTAAAAAGGAGATGGACGTATGATAGAATTTAAGGGGACAACAATTTGTGCCGTTAAAAAAGATGGCAAAACTGCAATAGCAGGCGATGGTCAAGTGACTATGTCTCAATCTGTTATTTTTAAGAACAATGCAGTAAAGGTAAGAAAAATTTATAACGGAAACGTAATTTTAGGCTTTGCAGGTTCTGTTGCTGATGCTTTTACCCTTACTGAAAGATTTGAAGAAATGTTAAATAAATATTCAGGAAATTTAATGAGAAGTGCTGTTGAACTTGCTGAACTTTGGAGAAGTGATAAGGCAAGAAAGCTAGAAGCAATGATGATTACTGCTGATAAGGATACCTTGCTTGTAGTTTCAGGTACTGGTGAAGTTATTGAACCTGATGGTGGGGTATGTGCTATCGGTAGTGGTGGTAACTATGCGTTGGCGGCGGCTAGAGCCCTTGCTCAAGAAACCGACTATACTGCTGAACAAATTGTTAAAAAATCATTAAAGATTGCAAGTGAAATTTGCGTATTCACAAATGATAACATCACTTGTGAAGTGTTATAAGTGGGGGTAAATTATGAATTTAAGTCCTAAGCAAATAGTAAGCGAATTAGATAAATATATTATCGGTCAAAACAGTGCGAAAAAGGCCGTTGCAATCGCTTTGAGAAATAGATATAGAAGAAGCCAATTATCTTTGGCTGAAATGGAAGAAATTACACCAAAAAATATCATAATGAAAGGACCTACAGGCGTAGGTAAAACTGAAATTGCAAGAAGACTTGCTAAATTAGTTAAAGCACCTTTCGTTAAGGTAGAAGCAACTAAATATACCGAAGTAGGTTACGTTGGTAGAGACGTTGAATCTATGATTAGAGATTTAGTTGAATGTTCAGTTAGACTTGTTAAGGAAGAAAGATTTAGCAAGGTTACTGAAAAAGCCGGTCATGCAGTAGATTTAAAATTAAGCAAAATCGTTGCAGAAGTTCGCCGTCTAGATAGGGGCGAAACACCACAAGATATCTTTGAAAAGAATATTTTGGACGGCTTAAAGAAAGGTTATTACGATAACGAAGTTATTGAAATTGACATCGTTGATAATCCTTCATCAATGGAATTAATTCCAGGCGCAGGTCAAATTAGCATCGGCAGTATTTTTGGAGACATGATGCCAAAAAAGAAAAAGAGAAGAAAACTTACCGTTAAGGAAGCAAGAAAAATTCTTTTAGATGAAGAAGCCGATAAGCTTATCGATAAAGATTCGGTTAATGAAGAAGCAATTCGCCGTGCTGAAAACGAAGGTATAATTTTCATTGATGAAATTGATAAGATTGCCGCAAAGAGCAATAAAGGTGGCGGACAAGACGTTTCAAGAGAAGGTGTTCAAAGAGATATACTTCCTATCGTTGAAGGTTCAACTGTTATGACAAAGTACGGCGCAATAAAAACTGATTACATTTTATTTATTGCAGCAGGTGCTTTCCATATTTCAAAGGTGGGCGATTTAATTCCTGAATTACAAGGTAGATTCCCTATTTTAGTAGAATTAAACAGCCTATCAAAACAAGATTTCATTGACATTTTAACAATGCCAAGAAATGCTATCACAATTCAATACGCAACATTGCTTAAGGTTGATGGTGTTGACTTAAAGTTCACTGATGAAGCAATAAGTGAAATCGCTGCAATTAGTGAAGAAATGAACGCAACTAGAGAAGATATCGGTGCAAGAAGACTTCATACGGTTATGGAAAATCTACTTGAAGACGTTTCTTTCCTTGCCGATGGCGAAAGCAAACAAGTTGTGATAGATAAAGATTTCGTTGTTCAAAAATTGGGGAGCGAAGCAAAGAGCAAAGATTTGAAAAAGTTTATACTATAAGGAAGTATTAAGATGATAAACGTACCAAAAGGAACAAAAGACGTTTTGCCAAGCGATAGTTACAAGTGGCAGTTTGTTGAAAAGACAGCAAGAGAAGTGGCATCACTTTTCGGTGCAAGCGAAATTAGAACTCCTACTTTTGAACATACCGAAGTATTCCTTCGTGGCGTTGGTGAAACTACTGACATTGTTAATAAGGAAATGTACACCTTTTTAGATAAGGGTGGCAGAAGCATAACCTTAAAACCAGAAGGAACTGCAGGTGTTGCAAGAGCGTTTGTGGAAAACGGCATGCACTCACAAGTATTACCTGCAAAACTTTTCTATATAACTCAATGCTTCCGTTATGAACGCCCACAAGCAGGAAGATTAAGAGAATTCCACCAATTCGGTATAGAGTTTTTAGGTTCAACTGAAGCAAACATTGATGCTGAAACAATAATGCTTGCTAAAACTTTCCTAGATAAAGTTGGCATTAAAAACATTTCTTTATATATCAATAGCATTGGTTGTAAAGAATGTAGAAAAAAATATCAACAAGCATTAAAAGATTTCTTAAACACAAACGTTAACGATATGTGTGAACTTTGTAAGGATAGATTAGAAAAAAATCCTTTAAGAGTTTTAGACTGCAAAAACGATAAGTGTAAAGAAATTACAAAAGATGCCCCAAAAATTTTAGATTATATTTGTGATGATTGTAAAGCTCACTTTGAAAAGGTTCAAGAACTTTTAACGGTAGCAGGCGTTGAATTTAAGGTAGACCCTAATATTGTTAGAGGGCTTGACTACTATAACAAGACTGTTTTTGAATTTGTTTCAGATAACATCGGTGCTCAAGGCACAGTTTGTGGTGGTGGTAGGTACGATGGGCTTATTGCTCAACTTGGTGGTAACGACGTTGCGGGCATAGGTTTTGCAGTTGGTATTGAAAGAATTTTAATGCTTTTAGAAAATACAGGCGTTAAGATTGAAAATCCTAACCAAGTAGAATATTACATTGCACCTATGGGCGAAGAAGAAAGCAGAAAAGCATTTGAAATTGTTTGTAAACTTCGTGCAAAAGGTATTACTGCTGACTTTGACCATATGGGCAGAAGCATTAAAGCACAATTTAAGTACGCAGATAAAATCGGTGCTAAAAAGGTTGTTGTAATCGGTTCTAACGAACTTATCAACAATTCCGTTAAGGTTAAAGATATGACCACTGGTCAAGAACAAATGGTTTCTTTTGACGAACTTGTAAAATAGTATGAGAGAAGTAGGAACTGTTGATAGATTAGAAAATAATTTTGCAGTTGTAAAGGTAGATAAAAAAGACGAGTGCAGTAAATGTGGAATGTGTTTATTTCCACAAGGCGCAAACTCAATAGAGTTTGTTGCCGAAAACAAAATTGGCGCACAAAAAGGCGATAAAGTTATCATCGAAAAAGGTGAAAACGGCAGACTTCAAGGCGCATTGCTTGTCTTTTTAGTACCACTATTATTAATAGGCTTATCAGTAATTTTAGGCTTATACGTAATAAAGTGGGAATTGTCTGTATTGATTTTAAGTGGATCGCTTATAATATTGTGGTATATAATCTTATCGATAATCGATAAAAAACTTAAATACTTAAACAGTTTTAAGTCGGTAATCGTGGAGATAGTAAAGGAGCAATAATATGAGTAATATAGATGAAATTTTTACTAAAGACCAGTTAAAAGAAATTATAAAATCAAGCACACCAACACTAGTAGATTTTTATGCTACGTGGTGTGGACCTTGCAAAATGCAGACACCTATTCTTCATGAATTTAAAGAAGAAGTTACAAACAAGGTCAATATAGTCAAAATTGACGTTGACCAAAACCCTGAACTCGCAAGTGAATATGGAGTTCAATCCATTCCAACATTAATCATGTTTAAGAATGGACAATTAAAAGAAAAAATGGTAGGGCTTACCACTAAAGCTACGCTTTCGGAAATGCTCATTAAACTTTTATAAAAACAGGTTGAAAACCAAGGAGAAATAAAATGATTGATTTAACTTCGCTAAAAGCATTAGACCCTGAAGTTTATGAAGGGGTTGAAATGGAACTTAAAAGACAAAGGGATAACATTGAACTTATCGCAAGTGAAAACGTTGTTTCTGAAAACGTGTTATTAGCAGCAGGTAGTGTTTTAACAAACAAGTATGCTGAAGGTTATCCAGAACATAGATATTATGGTGGTTGCCAATGTGTTGATATCGTTGAAAAATTAGCAATCGAAAGAGCAAAGAAGTTATTTGGTGCTGACCATGCTAACGTTCAACCACACAGTGGTGCAAACGCAAACTTTGCAGTTTACTTTGCAGTTTTACAACCAGGTGATACAATTATGGGTATGAGCCTTGCTCATGGTGGTCACTTAACTCACGGTAGCCCTGTAACAGTTTCAGGTAAATACTTCAATTCTGTTGGTTATGGCGTTAAAGAAGAAACCGGCATGATTGATTATGATGATTTAGAAGAACAAGTTCTAGAAGTTAAACCAAAGATTTTCGTTTGTGGTGCAAGTGCTTACCCAAGAGTTATTGACTTTAAGAGAATTCGTGAAATTTGTGATAAAGTTGGCGCTTATATGATGGTAGATATCGCACACATTGCAGGTTTAGTTGCTGCAGGTCTTCACCCAAGTCCAGTACCTTATGCAGACTTTGTTACAACTACTACACACAAGACTTTAAGGGGTCCACGTGGCGGTATGATTTTATGCAAGGAAGAATACGCAAAGATTATTGATAAGGCTGTATTCCCAGGAACACAAGGTGGTCCATTAATGCACGTTATCGCTGCAAAGGCAGTTGCTTTTGGTGAAGCATTAAAACCTGAATATAAAGCTTACATGGAACAAGTTAAGGCTAACGCTAAAGCTATGAGTGAAAAGTTCTTATCTTTAGGCGTAAAACTTGTTTCTGGTGGTACTGATAACCACTTAATGTTACTTGACCTTTCTGATAAGGACGTAACAGGTAAAGATTTAGAAAAAATGCTTGATGAAGTTAACATCACATTAAATAAAAACGCTATTCCTTTCGATAAGCAAAAACCATTTGTAACAAGTGGTGTAAGAATTGGTACACCTGCAGTTACAACACGTGGCTTTAAGGAAGCAGATTGTGAAAAGGTTGCAGAGCTTATCACAATGATTATCGAAAAGAAAGAAGAAGCATTTGACTTTGTTCGTGCTGAAGTTAAAAAACTAATTGAAAAATATCCTCTATATCAAGGAGTAATTGACTAACAATGGAATATAAATCTACGCTCACTCTTTTAGAAACAGAGATAGCAATAAAATTTATAAAAGACACTTTTGAAAAAGAACTTGCAAAAGCGTTAAAATTAACAAGGGTATCAGCCCCACTTTTTGTTGAACCTGAATCAGGCTTAAACGATAACCTAAATGGTTACGAACGTGCCGTTAGGTTTGACATTTTAACCTTAAAAAAGGACGTTGAAATTGTACAATCACTTGCAAAGTGGAAAAGAATGGCACTTGCAAAGTATGGTTTTGAAGAAGGTGCAGGACTTTATACTGATATGAACGCTATTCGTCGTGATGAAGATTTAGATGCACTTCATTCAGTATACGTTGACCAATGGGATTGGGAAAAAATTATTTCTAAAAAGCAAAGAACTATTGCTTACTTAAAGAAAACTGTTAAATTAATCTATAAAGCACTTAAAAAGCTTGCAAAAGCAGTAAATGCAAAATACCCAACCATTACTCACACTATTCCTCAAGAAATCACATTTATTTCAACAAAAGAACTTGAAAAAATGTACCCAGACCTTGGAAGAAAGGAAAGAGAAAATGCTGCCGCTAAAAAGTACGGCGCAGTTTTCCTTTACCAAATCGGTTGGGACTTATCTGATGGCAAGCCACATGATGGTAGGGCTGCTGATTATGATGACTGGAAGTTAAACGGCGATATTCTTTTATGGTATGACGTTTTAGATTTAGCGCTTGAAATTTCTTCAATGGGTATTCGTGTTGACAAGAATAGTCTTGTTAAACAATTAAAGAAGAAAAAGGAATTACATAAACAAGATAATCCTTACTGTAAAGACATTATTGAAGAAAAATTACCACTTACAATCGGTGGCGGTATCGGTCAATCAAGGCTTTGCATGTTCTTCTTAAATAAAGCGCATATTGGCGAAGTACAAGCTTCAATTTGGGCTAAAGAAACTATAGAAGAAAACGCTAAAAAAGGAATTTATCTACTTTAATGGATGCTTTTATAAGAGTAGAAAACTTAATAGGCAAACAAAAATTACAAAAGCTTAACACTTCATCTGTTGCCGTTTTTGGTATAGGTGGAGTGGGTGGCTTTGTTTGTGAAGCACTTGTTCGTTCAGGCATTGGCAAAATTGCTATCTTTGATGGTGATACGGTTGATATAAGCAACCTTAATAGGCAAATAATAGCAACTGATACCACAATAGGTCAAGATAAGGTTGAAGCTATGAAACAAAGGCTTTTATCAATCAATGAAAACCTAGAGATTGAAACAAAAAAGATTTTTTATTTGCCGGAAAATGCCGACCAAATAGATTTATCTAACTACGATTATATCGTTGATGCAGTTGATACGGTGTCTGCAAAGTTAGAAATTATTTCAAGGGCAAAAGCGCTTAATATTCCTGTTATTTCATGTATGGGCACGGGTGGAAAATTGCAAATTGAAAAACTTAAAGTTGCAGATATTTGTAAAACTCAAGGCTGTCCACTTGCAAGGGTTATGAGAAGGGAACTTAAAAAGCGCAATATTACTGGGGTTAAAGTTGTTTACTCTGAAGAAAGCGTTGAACTTGGCGATGTGGATAAAACTCAAAGTGAAAACACAAAAAGGATAGCACCACCAAGCATGATTTTCGTTCCTGCAGTAGCAGGTCTTTACATTGCAAGAGAAGTTGTAATGGACTTAATTAAAGATAAGGAAAACTAAACTAATGAAAATTTTTATTGCATCAGATTTGCATGGTTCAGCATTTTATGCTGAAAAACTTTTAGAACGTTATAATGCAGAATGCGCTGACAAGTTAATTCTTCTTGGCGATATTTATAATCACGGCCCAAGAAATCCACTCCCTAAAGATTATAATCCTATGCGCGTTGCTGAACTTTTGAACGGGGCTAAAGATGGCCTTGTGGTTGTTAAGGGTAACTGCGATAGCGAAGTTGACAACATGATTTCAGAGTTTTCTTTTATTGAAGACGTTGTAGTTGTAAGTGGGGGAAAGACTGTGTTTTTAACGCACGGCCACGTTTATAATAAGGATAAAATGCCAAAAACCAACTTTGATGCAGTAGTTTATGGACACTTCCATACTGGCTTTATTGAAAGAAATGACAAAACTGTAATTGCTAACACAGGCTCACTTTCTTTGCCAAAAAATAACACTAAAAATAGTTATATCATTTTAGAAGACGATACTATAATTCTAAAAGATATAGATGGAAATATTATAGAAAAAATGAAAATTTAGAAAATAAGACCAACGCGTTTACTCTATTTTGCTTTTTATAAAAACATAAAATTAAAGATAAAATTTAGGTGAAAATCATGAAAAAGACGTTAGTAGTAACGGCAACAGGCGACTCTTTATTTACAGCCGATATGCCAAAAGAATATGATGCAGACTTAAAAGAAATATCTGCAAAAATTGGTGAAGGCGAAATTAGAATGACCAACCTTGAAACTAACATTTCTAACTACGGCAAATGTGCTTCTGCATATTCAGGTGGTACTTGGATTAACCTTTTACCAGAAGATTTTGATTATTTAACAAAGTACGGCTTTAACTATTACGGCACTGCAAATAATCATACTATGGACTTCTCTTACCATGGTTTATTATCAACATTAGATGAATTAGATAAAAGGGGTTTAGCACACTCTGGTAGTGGTAAAGATTTAGAATCAGCTGGTGCACCTGCAATCATTGAAGTTAACGGTAAAAAGGTTGGTATTATTGCATTTACTACTGATTATGAAAATGCTTCAAAGGCAGGCCTTGCAACACCTACTATCGCTGCAAGACCAGGTGTTAACTATCTAGGTTCAGTTGAATATTTACAAGTTGATGCTGAAGACGTTGAAGCAATGAAAAAGATTGCTAAAAAGTGCCACATTAACGATTATTTTGATCATGAAGTTGCTACTGGTTACGAATTGCCAACTCCTGAAGGATTATATAAATTTGGTAATGCACTTTTTTGTTACGATGGCAGTAAGCCAACAAGTGCTTGCAATAAAGCAGATAAGGAAAGAATTGTTGAAAGTGTAAGAAAGGCTAAAGAAATTTGTGATTACGTATTAGTATTCTCACACTGCCATGGTATTAAAGAAGGTAATGAAGAAAGTGCACCAGATTTCTTAATTGAAATTGATAAGGCTTGTATCGATGCAGGCGCAAGCGCTGTAATTGGTTGTGGTACACACCAAATTAGACCTATTGAAATTTATAAAGGCAAACCACTTATCTATTCTTTAGGCGACTTTACTTACCAAGGTATGAGAGTTAAACAACTTCCGGCTGACTTTTTATTAAAGTATGGTTGCAAACTTGATGCAACTGCTTGGGAAGCTTTGATGGCTCGTTCTAAAAACAATACAATTGGTCTTCAAACAATGGAAGAATGTTTCTTAACCCTACTTCCAAAAATGGAATTTGAAGGTGAAGATATGGTTAAAATGGAACTATATCCAGTTGCTTTAGGCTTTAATAGAGAAGGCGACCTAAACGGCCTACCTTACCTTGCTAAAGGCGAAGAAGCAAAGAAAATTTTTGATATCGTAGATAGATTATCAAGACCATTTGGTACTGATTTAGTACTTGATGGCGACGTAATTAAAGTGAATCTTTAATAATTACATCAACATACAACTAATGAGTTAAACTTTAATAACCATTAAAGAAATAAAGGAGAACAAAATGTCTAAAAATTTACTTGGCGTAGATTTTGGTACTACAGCCTTAAAAGCGTGTTTATTTGATGAAAAGGGTAATCGCCTAGCATCTGAATCAGCACAATATAAACTAATTACTAAAGGTGAATTTATTGAGTTTGATGCAAACGAATTTTTTAACGTTTTTTCTAAAGCAGTAAAAAAGATCACTGATAAATTCCCAGTTGATGCTATTTCACTTGATACACAAGGCGAAACGTTAATCACTTTAGATAAAGATGGTAATCCATTGATGAATGCTATTATTTGGCTTGATAATCGTGCCGAAAAGCAAGCAACTGAAATGCAAGAAAAGTTTGGTTTAGAAAAAATCTACAACTTAACAGGTCAAGCAGAAATTCCTGCAGGCTATCCGGCACCAAAGATTAAGTGGTTAAAAGAAAACGCACCTGAAATCTTTAATAAGGCTGATAAATTCTTACTTTTAGAAGATTATATTATTTATAGAATGACAGGCAAATTTGCTGCATCACGTTCGCTTTACTCATCTTCACTTTTAATGAACGTTCACACAGGCGAATACATACCAGAAGTTCTTGATTTTATCGGCATTACCGAAAAGCAACTACCTACACTTCTAGAAAGTGGTGAAGTTGTTGGTGAATATAACGGCATGAAGGTTGTTACAAGTGCATTAGACCAAATTGCAGGCATAACAGGTGCAGGCGTTGTAAAAGAAGGTCTTATGAGCGAAACAACAGGTACTGCATTAGCAGTTTGTGCTGTAACAAAAGATTTTCCACCATACTTTGATGGCTTAAAAGTATCAGCATACTACGTAAGAAAGGGCTTATATTGTTTACTAATGTGGGCACCAACTGCAGGCGCTGTTCTTGAATGGTTTAAGAGTAATTTTTGTGAACACGTGTCGCTTAAAGAATTAGATGAACTTGCTGAAAACGTACAAGAGGGTTCAGAAGGTTTAATTGCTCTTCCGTACCTTTGTGGTACTGTAATGCCAACATATAACCCTAATGCAAAGGGTGTGTTCTTTGGCGTAGAATTAAAGCATTCTCGTGGCCACTTTGCACGTGCTATTATGGAATCAGTTGCTTACATGATTAAAGAGTACGTTGAATTCTTGGGCGTTTCAGTTGATGAAATTCGTTCAATGGGTGGTGGTGCAAGAAGTAAACTTTGGTGCACTATTAAGACTAAAGTTCTAAATAAAAAGATTACTACCTTAAAAGAAAACGAAACTGCATGTTTGGGTAGTGCAATCTTTGCAGGTGTGGGTATTGGTGCGTTTAATGATGTTGAAAGCGCCGTAGAACAACTTGTAAATAAGAATTTAACTTATGTTCCTGAAACTTCTAACTATGAAGAATTATATAAGGATTATAAGAAAAAAGAAAAAGTATTAATGCAAATATTTTAATAAAAAATAACAAACAAGGAAAATGCCCAACTATACTGTTGGGCATTTTCCTTATATATTATGTGAAGGACGTGTGATCATGAATTGCATTTATAAACTCTAACGGCAAGGGCAGTCATATCGTCCTTTTTTTGTCCGTTATTTAGGCTAATTGCCCGTTCTAATACTTGTTCAGCAACCGTTTGTGGATTTTTGGCAGTAAGTGTTCTTAAAAAATCTATTAGTTCACCAGAACTATTAAATGCATCGCTTATGCCGTCTGTAACAAGTAAAACAATATCATCATCTTCTAAAAATGTATTAGCAACTGATGGATTTAATCCATCAATTATACCTAACGGCAAGCAGTTGCCTTCAACAATTTTTATACCATTTTGGTTTATGATAAAGCCGTATGGTGAACCATACTTAATAAAGTCAGCAGAGCAGGTCTTAAGGTCTATTACGCACACGTCTAGCGCTGTAAAGCAGTCTTCGGTGTTTATTGTTAATAGTTTATTGACTGTGTCTAAAATCAAGTTTTCATTTAAGCCTGCTTTATAAAAACTTTCTATCAAAGATAAGGAAGCAGATGATAGTGCCTGTGCATATTCGCCACTGCCCATTCCGTCAGATAGGGCAAGTAAAAATTTATCAGGTGAAATTCTAGTTACAGAATGTGTGTCGCCACTTAATGGCGAGCCATCTTTTGTTGCACTTGCAAAACCAAAAATGGCATCGTGCTGATTGGCTTTTATAAATGATAGGTATAATTTGTCATCAGTTAAATATGAACGCTGTGTCAAGGCCATTTTGGTGTTTAAAGTTTTAGAAATAACCTGTTGAAGTTTATCTAGTGAAAACTCTTGCATGGTAATAATAAGGCTAATTGAAAGGCTTTCTAACTCACCAAAAAGCAATACTTCGCTAACCAAAAATCCTGCCTTAAAAAGTTCTTCGCAAACCTGCCTTTCAAGTTTGTTGTTAAACTTTAATAACGCGCCAGTATCAAGGGCTAACCCCCTTAAGATTTCAGCTATACCGACCGACTGGCTAGCAATAAGTTTTCTACCTAGCTCTAAATTTTCCTTTTCCATAAGTTTTGCTCTGTAATCGGCAAGCGAACGATTAAGACCATATAAAATATTGTTTGGTTTTAAGCATACAGAAGACAATTCGTTGGGTATATCAATAAAAGATAATTTTCCTTTAGCAAAGCCTATATCTATGAGTTTACATAATGAAATTGCAATTTGGTTTTCATAAGTTTTGCATTTTCTAAAATGTTCGCATTCTAAACATACACTTTTTTTAATATCCTTTTGCAAAAACTCCTTTGCTTGCTCTTCAGAAAGGGAGTTGCTGTTAAATAGATTAAACGCATTTGCCATTTCACTGAATACGTTAGATAGGTCGTAGAGTTTTGCGGATAAAACACTTTTATTTCTATTTATAGATTGGCGTACTAATTGTTTTTCTCTAAAAGAATATAGTTTGTCTTTTAATACTGCTAACATTTGTGATGGTATAACACAAAAACACACCGAGCCTATTAATATGCTTATAAAATGCATGTACGTATAAGTGCCATAAAGCCCAAAAATTACTTGCAAAAGGTAGTCACACACTAATATTGAAACTGCACTAACGTGCCTAGAAGTTTGCATTAAGCATTGGCAAAAAATAGCATAGAGCAAATAAACGGAAATAAAATTAAGGTTAGAATAGTAAATTGCTAGGCTTATGCCAAGCACTGCGCTTACCATACTGCCTATTCCAAACCGATATATGTAACAAGTGAATAAAAGAATAAGTATTGATATAGATTTCCAAATAAAAGGTGAAAAAAGATTGCAAATACCTAGCCCAAAAATAGAAACTATTATAGAGATTGCAACAAGCTCATCAAAACCAAACTTAAATTTTAGCCCTTTTTCTTTAACGGCCTTACCTGCAATTATGCAAATTAAGGTTAAAAAAACTGTTAAAATTGTGGATAAAATTCGTTTATCTAAAGAAATTTGGGTTATTGTGTTGCCTATAAATACGAATCCTAGCAAACCTACTAAAGCAAAGGCAAGGTATTCAAAAAATGAAGTAATATTAAATTTTTTATAAATACAAACTATTGGCACGATTACGCCTATAAATATAGCACCACTTGTTAAAAACCCTATCTGATTTATAATTAAAAAAGAAATTAAGTATAATAAGGGTGTTAAAATTATAGAAAAATCAAGTATTAGCAATGCTACCAAAAGCGCACTAGAATAGGGTAGAACTTGTTTTTCTAGGTTGTTAAATATTAAAAATGATAATAGTGCTAAACCGTATTTTATAAAGGTAATATAATCAAAACGTTTGGCTTGAACTTTCAAAATATATCTCCTTAACTATTGACTTATATTGTAAACCATTATATAATATAAAAAGGTAAAAAATATGTTATATTTTGACTAATTATAGACAAATTGATAGTTAAATAAATCTAATAAGTATTATAAAAAATACTTTTGTTTAATTACTTGTAAAACATATCGTTTAATAGTAAAATATAAGTGTAAATTAATTAAAACATAGGTGCAAACATGATTAAAGTTGGTATAGTAGGTTACGGAAATTTAGGCAGGGGTGTTGCCCTTGCTGTAAATAAAGCAAGCGATATTGAATGTGTGGGTATTTTTACAAGAAGAGACCCTTCTTCATTAAAGCCTGTTATTGATTATCCTGTTTATTCAATGAATGAACTAAAAAGTTTTAAGGGCAAGGTGGACGTGTTGATTTTATGCGGTGGCAGTGCTACTGACCTTCCAAACACAACAGCAGATTTGTTAAAAGACTTTAATACAGTTGATTCATTTGATACACACGCTAAAATTCCTGAATATTTTGAAAAATTAGATAAGGTTGCTAAAGAAAACGGCACTTTATCAGCAATAAGCATTGGTTGGGACCCAGGGCTATTTTCAATTATGAGAATGTTGACAGGCGCAATCTTGCCTGATGGAAAGGACTATACTTTCTGGGGTAAAGGCGTTTCTCAAGGTCATAGCGATGCAATTAGAAGAATTGATGGCGTTATCAATGGTATTCAATATACTATTCCAAGAGAACAAGCGCTAGATAAGGTTAGAAGCGGATTAAACCCACAACTTACTACAAGAGAAAAGCATTTAAGAGAATGTTTTGTTGCAGTTAGAGAAGATGCTGACAAAAATGCTATTGAAGAGCAAATTAAGTCAATGCCAAATTACTTTGCTGATTATGATACAATAGTAAACTTTGTAAGCGAAGAAGAAGTTAAGAAAATGCAACAAAAACTTTCTCATGGCGGTTTTGTTATTCGTTCAGGTAATACTACCGAAGAAAACAAGCATTTGGTTGAATTTTCTCTAAAGCTTGATTCTAACCCAGAATTTACTGCAAGCGTATTAACTGCTTATGCAAGGGCTATTGCAAAACTTGCTAAAGAAGGCAGTACTGGTTGTTTAACGGTATTCGATATTCCTATTAAATACCTTTCTTCAATGAGTGAAAGTGAGTTAAGAGAGCATTTATTATAACTATAATAATCATTATTAGGCACGCAGACTGCGTGCCTAATTTTTAATTTAATAAAACTAAAAATTTATTATAATCCTTGTATAAAATATAAACTCCGTCACATACTATGATTAGACGGAGGAAATCTGATGCAAGAAACGGGCATAGTTAGAAGAATTGATGAATTAGGCAGGGTGGTTATTCCTAAAGAAATGCGTAAAACTTTGCGTATTAGAGAAGGCGATCCACTAGAAATTTATACTGAAAAAGACAATTTAGTTTTTAAGAAGTATTCGCCTATAATTTCAATTTCCGACTATGCCAAAATAGTTGCAGACGGGATTGAAGATTTAACCCAAAAAACTTGTATCATTACTGATACGGATAACGTTATTTATTTAACAAAAACTAAACTTAAAGATTGCGTTAATAAAGCGATTTCTAATGACGTAGTAGAAGTATTAAATAATAGAAAAAGCGTTATTTTAAGTAGATTAGATGGCGGTGCAATAATTCCTATCTGTAACGATTGTCAGTTAGCAATAGAAAATCAAATTATAGTGCCTATTATAAGCAATGGAGATTGTTTTGGTTCTGTAATACTTGTTGATGAAGATAAGTCATCTAGATTTAATGTTAGTGACTTAAAGATTGTTCAACTTGGTGCATGGTTTTTATCTAAACAATTAGGTTGATTTCTTTCGCCTTAAAAACCGTAGATTTTTATCTGCGGTTTTTATTTACATATGAAAGAAAAAAACACCATAATAAAAGGCGCGACCTATCTAGGCGTAAGCACTTTTATTGCAAAACTTTTAGGTGCTATATACAGAGTACCATTAACCAACCTGCTGGGTAGTTATGGTTTAGGCATATATCAAATGGTATTTCCGCTCTATTCCTTGCTTTTAGATTTTTCTGGGGCAGGGGTGCCTAGTGCGCTTTCAAGATTAATATCAAAATCAACCGATAAATATGCTAAAGCCAACCAGTACCTAAATGTATCATTAAGGTTGTTTTTTGTTTTTGGGCTTATTGCAACTGGGGTAATGGCGTGTTTTAGTGGGGTAATAGCTAGGTTACAAGGCGACTTAAATGCAAGGTTAGCTTATTTATATTTATCACCTGCAATACTTTTTGTTTCCTTTATAAGTTGCTTTCGTGGTTATTTTCAAGGTTTTATGAATATGAAGCCAACAGCCATTTCGCAAATTATAGAACAGTTTGTAAAATTAATTTTGGGTGTAATTTTAGTAAGTTTATTTATGCCAAATATTGAAATGGCAGTAGCCGGTGCAACCTTAGCAATAACAATATCAGAAGTTGTTGCTTTGGGGTATCTATTCTTAAATTATAAGTCAAATAAAAATAAGTTAAGTTTAACTTTTAGTTATCAAAAACAACATTTTTTTAGGGATAGCAAAACGATAATTAAAACAACAATACCCATTACTTTAGTGGGGATAATGATACCTTTTTCACAAGTGATTGATAGTTTTTTAACCATAAATATTTTAGGTAAATATTTAGAAAATGCAACTTCGCTTTACGGTCTTTTATCGGGCGTGGTTATGACGGTTATTAATTTACCTGTATCAATTTGTTATGGACTAGCAGTCGTTGCAATACCAAGTTTATCTAGTAGTAAAACCCAGACTGAAACAAACAAAAAAGGTCTAAAAATAATATTACTTACAATTGCATTCTCTTTGCCTGCCTTAATATTTTTAGTGATATTTGCGCCATTTAGCATAAATCTTTTATATAGTAGGCTTAATCAAAGCGAAAAAGTTGTTGCGATAGCGCTTTTAAGGTTAACTTCGCCTTGCGTTGTTTTATTATCGTTAGTGCAAGCAACAAATGCAATACTGATAGGTAGGGGAAGGCTTTACACCCCAGTTCTAACCCTTTTATTTGGTGTTGTTATAAAGACAATATTAAACATTTTACTTTTAAGTAATGTAAATATGAATATTTACGGAGGTGCAATTGCTATAATTGCTTGCTATTTTTTTGTATGTTTGGTAAACTTAATGTTATTAAGAGCAAAAGGTACAAAAAATGAAAATAAATCCACTTTCGATTGCCAATATTAAAGTAGATAACAACGTATTCCTAGCACCAATGGCTGGGTATACTGACTTTGCTTTTAGAAAAATGGCAATTCCTTGTGGATACGGCTTAACTTTTACCGAACTTGTAAGCGCTAAAGGTCTTATGTACCAAAACCCTGGCAACAATCTTTTATTAAAGGCTGATGGCGACTATGATAAAACTGCCGTTCAAATTTTCGGTGGGGAAGAATATTACTTAAGAAGTGCGTGTGAAAGCGATTATTTAAAGCCGTTTAAAATTGTAGATATCAATATGGGTTGCCCAGTGCCTAAAGTGTATAAAAATGGCGAAGGCAGTGCACTTTTAGGGGACATAAAAAGGGCTGAAAGAATTATAAAAGAATGCGTTAAAAGTGGCAAAATTATAACTGTAAAAATCCGTATAGGCTTAAAAAAAGGCGATGATTTTGCGACTGATTTTGCAAAAATGGCTGAAGATGCAGGCGCAAGCCTAATAACCATTCACGGTAGAGTTAGGGAAGATTATTATTCGGGTGAACCTAATTATCAAGCTATATATAACGCAAAAAAATCGGTTAAAATTCCCGTTGTTGCCAATGGTGGTATTTTTACAAAAGATGATGCTGATAAAATGATGCAAGAAACGGGTGCTGACGGAATAATGATTGCACGTGGTGGCATTGCAAATCCATTTTTGGTTAGTGAACTTATGGGTATTAAAAAGCCTTGCACTTTAAAAGAGTTTATGTTAGGGCACGTTTCACTTATGGCTAAAACTTATGCTGATAGAAGGGCTGCATTAGAGTTTAGAAAATTTGTTCCTTATTACTTTAAGGGCATGAATGGATTAAAGGATATAAAATTAAAAATTTATTCAGCAGAAAGTACTGATAAAATTATTGAAATTTTACAAGATAATCTTTAACAAAAAACCCCTTAACAAAATAGTATGATATGTAGGCTGTTTTTGGGGGTATAATATGGAAATAACTTTTGTTACTTGTGGGACCTTAAATCAAGTAGTGGAAAACGACTTGTCAAGGATTAGTGGTAGCGACGTAGTCGTTTTTGGTTTTAACGGGTTAGGGCTTGTAAGTTACAAAAAAGAACTGCAAGGTCAAACCGAATATTTCCATGATTTAACATTGGCATCTAAACAGCTTTCATGTGTAATGATATGTGGTTGCGATACCGATAACTACGGCGTTTTTCGGCATTCGGTAGCCGTTGCAGACAAGGGGAAACTACTTGGTGTGGTCGATATGGTGCACTCAATCGACCAGAGTGAGTTTGTGGCTGGTGGCAGTTTTAGGGTTTACGATACTAGCGCAGGCAAAATAGGTATACTCATTAGTGAAGACTTATTTTTTCCTGAATCAGCAAGGGTGTTAACACTCTGTGATGCTGATATTATATTTTGTGTATTTAAGAGTATAGAAAATTTTATGCCACAAATCATGATAAGATCAGGTGCATTTTGTAACGGCGTTGCAATGGCACTTGTTGCTAAAAACTATTGTGCAGTAAGCGATATCCGTGGTAAAATATCTATTGCAAGTAGTTCTGAAATTATAAAAACAAAAATTCAAATAGAAAAAGATTATCACCTTATAAGTTCAAGAAAAAGGGGACTTTATCGTGATTTTAATTCGGGGTATTAAAAGGAGAATTATGGCACTTAACATTGTATTAGTAGAACCTGAAATTCCACAAAACGCAGGCAACATTGCAAGAACTTGTGCAGTTACGTCTGCAAAGCTACATATGGTAAGACCTTTAGGGTTTGAAGTAACAGATAAGTACTTAAAAAGAGCAGGGCTTGACTACTGGCACTTTATAGATATAACCTATTACGATAGCATAGAGGAAGTAATGGATAAGCACTATAACGGCAGTAACTTTTGGTTTTTCTCAACAAAGGCAAAAAATATCCACTCGGACGTGCAGTATAAAGACGGCGACTTTTTAGTTTTCGGCAAGGAAACTAAAGGACTGCCTGAAAGCCTTTTAGAAAAACATTATGATGAATGTGTTAGAATTCCAATGATGGAAGAAACGCGTTCTTTAAACTTATCAAATTCAGTATGCGTTGGGGTGTATGAAGCCCTTCGCCAAAACGGTTATAAAGGAATGCTTACTCAAGGTGAAATTCCTAAAAAATAATAGACTAGAATAGTGGAAGATTAAATAACTTGCTTATTTATATTTTTCACTATTTTTATTTTTTACTTTTTTTAATGTAAAATTTACTTTTTTTGTATTTTCGCTTGGTAAATATTTGACCAAAAGGCAAAAAATAATGTAGAATAAGATTGTACAAACGAGAAATATTTTTCGGGAGAAAGTTTATGGATATGATTTGGAACATATTTTTTATGTTCGGTGGTGTAGCCGTAATGATGTTCGGTATGAAAATTATGGGCAGTGCGCTAGAACAAGTTGCCGGTAACGGAATGAAAAAACTGCTTGGCAAAATTACCACAAACAGATTTGCAGGCGTTGGTATAGGTATAGCCGTTACAAGTATTATCCAAAGTTCAACTGCTACTACGGTAATGTTAGTTGGTTTTGTTAATATAGGGCTTTTAACTTTATTACAAGCAACTAACGTAATTATGGGTGCAAATATCGGTACGACAATAACTGCACACATTGTTTCATTATCAGGTGTTGGCAACGTAGATATAGGCGCTATTGCAGCAATGATAGGTTGCGTGGGCGTGCTTATGGCAATGCTTGTTAAAAACCAAAAAGTTGCTTGCGTTGGTAATATTATGGGTGGGTTAGGCTTAATCTTCGTAGGTTTGGAATTTATTTCAACTTATGCAAAACTTATAATGTTTGTGGATAAAACCACACCTCACGATTGGGTGGCAACTATTTTCCAAGGCGACCATTTCCCACTATTATTAATATTAATTGGTATAGTTTTAACTGCGCTAGTACATAGTTCTTCAACAATTACCAGCTTAATGGTTATACTTGCGTCAATTAGAGTTTTATCATTTAGCAATGCATTGTTCTTGGCATTAGGTTCAAATATCGGTACTTGTATAACTTCAATTTTATCTTCTGCAGGTACAAGCGTTAATGCAAAAAGAACGGCAGTAGTTCACTTATTATTTAATACCTTTGGTTGTTTAATTTTTATTGCACCAATTTGGATTTGGAAAACTCAAATAACTGTGTTATTTGCAGGTATTTCAAACGACGTAGGTCAACAAATAGCAATATTCCACACGTTGTTTAATGTATTAACCACTGCAGTTTTATTACCTGTTTCACCACTAGTAGTTAAACTTGCGTGTTATATTGTGCCAGATAAAGTACAAGAAGAAGAAACGTTTAAGTTCAAATACATTGATAATCGTTTGTTAAGTACCCCTGCAATTGCTACGGGTAACGTGAGAAGAGAAATCGTTAGAATGGGTGAATATGCTAAACAAAATATCAATTTTGCAATGGAAATGTTATTAGATGGCAATTTTGATAGTGTACAAGAAATGCGCTCTAACGAAGAAACGTTAAATAAATTTAATAAGAATATTACCGTTTACCTTACTAAACTTATGAGTAAAGAATTGACCGATGAAGATGATAGAAAGGTCGGTTCGTATTACCACGTTGTATCTGACATTGAAAGAGTAGGTGATTATGCTGAAAACATTATGGAATATTCTTTAAAATTGAGAGAAGAAGGATATGCCCTTTCTGATGAAGCGAAGCAAGAATTAAGAGTATTTTTAGAAAAAATCAATATTTTATATCAATGTTCTTTCACTGCGTTTGATGATAGAAATTTATCTTTACTTGACCAAGTTGAAGAAGTTGAAACTCAAATTGACGAGTACACAAAACAACTAGAATATAATCATATAGATAGAGTAAAAGCTGGCAATTGTAATCCGCAAGCAGGATCAGTATTCTTACAAACTATATCTAACCTTGAGAGAGTTGGCGACCACATAAACAACGTTTCAAAGAGTATTAGACAGTATAGATTTGCTAAAAATACCGAAAAAGCACATGATAACATGGCAAAAAATACACAATAATACTATATAAATATTATTATATATACCCAAATCCACCGTTAAATGATTGACAAACGGTGGATTTATTTATATAATAAATTTTGAGCCTATAAGGCATAAAAATCAAATTTTAGTAATAAAAAAGTAAAAAACTTTTAGGAGAACAAAGATGAATAAAAAATCTATCAAAGACGTACAAGTTAAAGGTAAAAAATGTCTTGTAAGAGTTGATTTCAACGTTCCTATGAAAGACGGTAAAATCACTGATGAAACTCGTATCAACGGCGCACTTCCAACTATCAAATATTTAGTTGAACAAGGTGCAAAGGTTATTCTATGTTCACACATGGGCAAACCACACAACATTTTCACAGAAGGTTTTTCATTAACAAAGAAAGAAAAGAAGGCTGTTGAAGCTCTTCCTGTTGAAGAACAAGCTGCTGCAAAAGCTGAATACTTAAAGAAAGCATTAAAGGATAAGGAAAAGTTCACACTTCGTCCTGTTGCTGAAAAGCTTGCTGAAAAGTTAGGCCAAAAAGTTGTTTTTGCTGAAGATCTAGTTGGTCCAAGCGCAGATAAAGCTGTTAGCGAAATTCAAGATGGCGAAGTTGTTTTACTTGAAAATACTCGTTTTGAACAAGGCGAAGAAAAGAGAGATGAAGCACTTTGCAAAAAACTTGCTTCATACTGCGATATTTACGTAAACGATGCATTCGGTACAGCACACCGTTCACACGCAACTACTGCTGCTATCGCTGAATACGGCTTTGTAGATACTGCTGTTTGCGGTTTCTTAATTGAAAAAGAATTATCAGTTATGGCTGATGCTTTAGAAAATCCAGTTCGTCCATTCGTTGCTATCCTTGGTGGTGCAAAAGTTGCTGATAAGTTAAAGGTTATTTCTAACCTACTTGAAAAGTGCGACACACTTATTATCGGTGGTGGTATGGCTTACACATTCTTAAAGGCTAAAGGTTATGAAGTTGGTACTTCTCTTGTTGATGATGAACAAATCGGCTACTGCAACGAAATGATGGCAAAGGCAAAAGAATTAGGCAAAACACTTCTTCTTCCTGTTGACGTTAATGCAACTAAAGAATTCCCAAATCCTATCGATGCTGTTGTTGAATGTGCTGAATACGGCGTTGACAATATTCCAGCAGATATGATGGGACTTGATATCGGTTCAAAGACCGCTACTCTTTATGCTGATGCTGTTAAGAGTGCAAAGACAGTTATTTGGAACGGACCTATGGGTGTATTTGAAAACCCAATCTTCGCAAAGGGTACTATCGCAGTTGCTAAAGCTTTAGCAGAAGCAGAAGGTACAACTATTATCGGTGGTGGCGACTCTGCTGCAGCTGTAACTCAATTAGGTTTTGCTGATAAGATGAGCCATATTTCTACAGGTGGTGGTGCTTCTCTTGAATTATTCGAAGGTAAAAAACTTCCTGGTATTGAATGCCTAAACAACAAATAATAAACAAAAAAACACGGCTCGTAATCGAACCTAAAAATAAAAATACTAAAAGGAAATACTAATAATGAGAAAACCAATTATTGCAGGAAACTGGAAAATGAATAAGACTGCTAAACAAGCAGTAGAACTTATCAACGAATTAAAACCATTAGTTGCTAAATCAAAGCCAGAAGTAGTTGTTTGCGTACCTTATACTGATTTATGGGTAGTTAAGGAAGCAATCCAAGGCTCAAAGATTAAACTAGGTGCTGAAAACGTTGCGTGGGCAGACAGTGGTGCTTTCACTGGTGAAATTTCAGCAGAAATGCTTAAGGAAATCGGTGTTGAATACGTTATCATCGGCCACAGCGAAAGAAGACAATACTTTGGCGAAACTGATGCTACAGTTAACATGCGTTTAATGCAAGCATTAAAGAACGACTTAAAGCCTATCGTTTGTGTTGGTGAAACATTAACAGAAAGAGAAAAGAATAAGACTAAAAAAGTATTGAAAAAGCAAATTTTAGAAGGTTTAAAAGACGTTTCTGATTTTTCTAACATCGTTATCGCTTACGAACCAGTTTGGGCTATCGGTACTGGCAAAACTGCTACCGCAGAAGACGCTAACAAGACTATCGGTTACATTAGAAGTTTAGTTAAAAAGACTTGGGGAGCTGAAGTTGCTAAAGCATTACGTATCCAATACGGCGGAAGCATGAAACCAAGCAATGCTAAAGAATTAATGGCAATGAGAAATATCGATGGTGGTTTAATCGGTGGCGCTGCATTAAAGGCTACTGACTTTGCAGGAATCGTAAACTATAAAGACTAATTTTTAGTTGTAAATTAAGGCAGTTTATCTTAAGATAAATTGCCTTTTTTGTTGTTTTACAAAAAATAAAAATATATATGCAAATAAAAAAGATATAACTGCTTAATTTTCTTGCTTTTAAAGGTAAATAATTATATAATATACGAGATAAATTTTAAGGAAATTATAAAAATGACAAAAAGACCAAATTGTATTATTATTTTAGATGGTTACGGAATTAACTGTGAAAGAAAGGGTAATGCTATCAAATGTGCAAACAGCAAAAACGTTGATATGCTTATGGATAAGTATCCATCAACCTTAATCGGTGCTAGTGGTATGGATGTTGGGCTTCCTGAAGGTCAAATGGGCAATAGTGAAGTTGGACACTTAAATATGGGCGCAGGCAGAATCGTTTACCAAGAATTAACAAGAATTACAAAATCAATCAGCGATGGCGATTTCTTTAATAATGAAGAATTTTTATACGCTATTGAAAACGCTAAAAAGAATGGCAAAAAACTTCACCTTTACGGCTTGTTGTCTGATGGTGGTGTTCACAGCCATATCACTCATTTATACGCGTTAATCAAACTTGCAAAAATGCAAGGTTTAGAAGACGTTTACGTTCACTGCTTCCTTGATGGTAGAGACGTTTCTCCAACAAGTGGTGCTGACTTTATCAAGGGCTTAAAAGATAAGATGGCTGAACTTGAATTTGGTACTATTGCATCAGTTGGTGGTAGATACTACGTAATGGATAGAGATAACCGTTGGGATAGAGTAGAAAAGGCTTACGATATGATGACTGCTGGCATCGGTGAACAAACTGAAGATGCTGAAAGTTACGTTCGTGAATCATACGAAAAGGGCGTTACTGATGAGTTCGTTTTACCAGCATCAGTTGTAAAAAACGGTAAACCAGTTGCTTTAATCGAACAAGGCGATAGCATTATTTTCTT